>ERZ1034984.2497-NODE-2497-length-14671-cov-5.763478_pt1 | contig 14671 bp, 10 predicted proteins | sample MGYA00520589_ERZ1034984 | MGnify/ENA primary metagenome ERZ1034984 (study PRJEB33766, sample SAMN09781790) | gut metagenome | biome: gut microbiome | host: Homo sapiens | place: Madagascar | study: EMG produced TPA metagenomics assembly of the PRJNA485056 data... | reverse complement strand
AAAAGCCAGATGATCAGCAAGATTACCTCCACAACAAAGATCACAGGCACTGTAATCATAAATTTTGCTTTCCGTATCTTATGCCGGAAGCACATCATACCTGCGATTGCTCCTGCACTTCCACCGATCAGTGCAAGGATTAACAGCGTTTTCTCCGGAACCCTCCATGCGCCTTTCTTCGCTTTCCATTTATCAATCCCATAGGTACAAAATGCAAATAAATTGATAAATATCAGATAATACCAGAAATATTTCATAAGATGATCTCCTCCTTCAAGGCAAAGGAATAGATGATCTTCTCCTTCACCGGCTTCTCTAACAGTTGCTCCAACGCCTGGGCATAGTAATCAAGCTGTGCATGGTACAGTTCTTTCAATTGAGATGCATTTCTGACTCTATCCGTCTTATAGTCCAGTAGTACAAGCCCGTCTTTCTCCTCGAACCAGACATCAATAATTCCCTGGATGAGAATGGTCTCTTCCTTTCGATTTTCATCCGCTTCCTGACTTCTCTTCTGAATGTCCTGATAGATCTCCGGATAGATTTTTGATGCAGCTACTCCGAGAACAAATGGCTGTTCCTTCCGAAGCTTTCCATTTCCTGCTGCTTGTGTCATTCGTTTTCCACTCTCGCTATTTAAAAACGCAAGAATATCTTTCGTGCGGATACAGTCTGCCATCTCTTTTGACAGTCTCCCTGCCTGATAGAACAGTTCGATTTCTTCTTTCAGAAGTTCCTCTGTATACTCTTTTGAAAAATCATGAAGCTCGAGAAATTTATGATAAGCACTTCCCCTTGAAGCTCCTGTCAGTCCTTCTTTCTGTTCTTCCATGAAATGCGGAAGCAGTGGCACAATCTCCGGCTCCTGAATCAATTCTTCTCCTGCTTCTTCCTGCAAAGACTCACGCTTCTTCAACTCTGAAACTGTAAATTTCAGCTTCATTTTTCCTTCTTCTTTATATGGATACAGGAAATTCATCTGCTGTTCCAGCTTTTCTTCCGCTCCCGGAAGATAAACCTTCGTTGTATCCCAGTGTTCAAGCACTTCTCTTGCGATCACTTCTGCCTGTCGCTGTGCATCTTCTGTAAAATCCATCTCTCCTGCATCAAAGATCCGGACTTTAATCGGCAATTGCTGCACCTCTTCACTTTCTGTTTTGAGAATTCCACATAAATCAGCTTCTCTCTTGAGATCTTCTTCCTGAAGAAGTGCCGGAAGAATCCAGTCCAGATAACGGTTTGCGCCTTCTAACTGATAAAGGCTCAATGGAGATTCCCTGTCTGTCATATGATTCACATAAGGCTCTAGACCGTCTTCTCCCATTTTCAGACTTCCTGTCAGAATCAGCTTTTCCTTTGCTCTTGTCATCGCTACATAAAGCACACGGAGTTCTTCTGCAAGATTCTCAAGCTTTGTCTTCTCCTGGATCATTTTCTTCAAAAAGGTCGGTGCCTTTGTCCTCATCTCAAGGTCTACAACGTCAATTCCAACTCCGTTTCTCGGATGGATCACAATACTTCCTTTCAGATCCTGTGTATTGAATTGCTTTCCTGTTCCGGCTACAAAAACGATTGGAAACTCCAGACCTTTACTTTTATGAATACTCATAATACGGACTGTGTCATCCTGTTCGTCTATGATACTTGCTTCGCCATAATCAACATCATATTTTTTCAGTTGCTCGATATAGCGTACGAAATTAAACAGACCTTTATAACTCGTCCCTTCAAATGCTCTTGCTTTCTCAACAAGCATTTCTACATTAGCCTGTCTCTGTGCGCCCCCTGGCATCGCACTGATAAATAACCCATAGCCGGTTTTATCAATTATTTCCGCAAGAAGGTCATGGATTGCCGTATACGGAAGAATTTCCCTGAAATGATCCAATACCACGAAAAACTTCCTCAATTTTTCCTGTACCTGCATTGCCTGCTTTTTGTCCACAGTTTCCGGAATTTCTTCCGGACTCAGGCTGCAAAATCCTTCCACTGCCTCGTAAAACAACTGATTCGGATATGCAAGACGAATCACTGACAACTCTACTGCCGTCAGACCGGCAAACGGTGAAGTCAAAACTGCTGTCAATGGCAGATCCTGTCTTGCATTATCAAGAACTTTCAGATAATCCAGAAGAACACTGACCTCATACGTCTCGAAATATCCTTCTCTGCTCACAGAGTATGCCGGAATTCCCTCCTCGGCCAGTATGGACGCAAAAACTTCTGCCCACCCCTGTAAACTTCTCGTCAGAATCACCATATCCCGATAATGAACCGGGCGGTATTCTCCTGTCTCCTTATCAAGCACAACACCCGTGTTTAGAAGTTCTTTCATTCTCTGTGCGATCATCCGCGCCTCTTCTTCTCTCGCTTCACTGCTCCGAAGCCCCGTCTGATTATAAAGAAGCAGTTCCGTCTGATCCGTAAACACATTTTCATCCGGTAATTCAGGAAAAGAGGCTCCCAAATGCAGTGCCGCCTTATCATCATAGATAATTTCTCCGAATTCCTTCCGCATCAGTTTCCTGAAAATATAATTTGTACTGTCAAGTACTTCTCCTCTGCTTCGGAAGTTCCTGTCAAGATCAATTCTCTGCCTGCTGCTCTCCTGCGTACTGTAGCTGTTATATTTTCCCATAAAGAGTTCCGGGCGCGACAAGCGGAATCGGTAAATACTCTGTTTTACATCTCCAACCATAAAAAGATTATTCTGTCCTGCCGACTCTCTTGACACACTCGTCAGAATTGTTTCCTGCACCAGGTTACTATCCTGATACTCATCGATCATAACTTCTTCAAAGCGTTCCTGATACTCCTGTGCCACTGCTGACGGAACCAGTTTTCCTTCCTTTTCTTCCGTCAGAATCCGAAGTGCAAACTGTTCCATATCACTGAAGTCCAACAGATTTCTCTGTCTCTTTTTCTCCGAAAATGCCTCTGCAAAAGCCTGTACCAGCAGAACTAACATCTTCATTGCTGTCTGTGCCTCTTGCATATCCCTGATCCACTCATCAACAGGCGCGTAAAAATAGTTTGCTTTCAGATCTTCTATCAGTTTCTTGGCCTGTTTTCTAAGCCCCTGCGCTTTCTCTTTCAGCTCCGGATCGACTGTCGGATCTTTCTTACCTGACAAACGTTTCCATGTAAAATTACTGACGATCTGCTCTTGCTGACAAAATGTCTCTGCTCCTTCCAATTGCTCAATCTGTACCAGATCAGAATCTAACATTTCACCATACATATACGGACCGGCCGGAAGTTCGCATACTTCTATTGCCTGTTGAACAAACCCTTTCACATCTGTGAGATTCTGCCTTACTCTTGCCTTTGCCTCCTGCACGACATCTGCTTCTTCCATCTTCTCCGGATCGATCTCATAATTATCCACACATTCCTTCAACCACTTTTCCGGCTGTGGATAACTTCTGGAATATTCATAAAGCTGGAGGATAAGTTCCTCGATCTTCTGATCATTTCTTCCTGTTCCATACTGGTCAACAAAGTTTAAAAATGCCTCGGATCCCTCTGCATAGAAATTCTCGATCAGCTCTTCTAAGACATCCTGCATCAGAAGACGCAATTCTCCTTCTTCTGCAATGCGAAAGGCCGGATCAATTCCAATCACATGAAAATGATCCCGGATCACCGACAGGCAGAAACTGTGGATTGTCATGATTGACGCATTGTGGATCAATGTGGACTGCTGCTCCAGATTCACATTTCCCGGCTGCTCTTCCAGCTTCTTTTCAATTGCTGCACCGATTCGTTCTTTCATCTCTGCCGCCGCTGCTTCCGTATAAGTCACAACCAGGAGACGGTCTACATCCGCGGGATCATTTTCATCTGTTATCCTGGAAATAATCCGTTCAACAAGTACCGCTGTCTTTCCGGAACCTGCTGCTGCAGATACGAGAATGTTGCGGTCACGCAAGTCGATTACTTTCTGTTGTTCTTCTGTCCATTTTACGCTCATTCTCCTGCCTCCTCTTTCTCTTCCAAAATACCAAGACGCTCTTTCATAGAGTTCAACGCTTCTTCCAAGGTATATTTTCTTAATCTTCTGTACTCACAGCCTTCAATCCTCTGGTCAAATCCGCAGATATCCCTGCACCCACAGTAATCACAGCCTGTCATCTCATCAAGTACATACGGAAGTGCCGCAACCTCTCCCTGATACATCACGTCCTTCAGCTCTTTTTCTTTCTCTTTCGTGTACGCAAGAACCGTATCAAAGTTCTCCTTTGATAAAGCTTTTGATGCCGAACCGAGCGTTCTGTTCTTATTCATCCGCAGCGGATAGAATGTTGAAGTTCCACTCAGATTCCGCTCCAGATGCTCAACTACATTTTCATCTGCATTGATCAGTCCATCCAGCTTCAGCTCTTTTAGAATACTTTGCTCAACTTCCGCTTTTGTCTCTTCTTTCTTCACAATCGGATCCTGGATCCTGTAATAAAAAATACCGGCCGGAAGTACTTCTTTCTCCGGATGTTTCTGCCGTTCGATCTCCAGTGCCGCATTCAGATAAACCGGAAGCTGCATCTGCAAACCGTGATAGAATGCTGTGATATCAAATGCTTTCCTTCCGGTTTTATAATCTGTTACCTTCACATAGACCGCATTTTCATCTTCACACGTATCAATTCGGTCAATCTTTCCGCTTCCGAACTTAAATTCACACCCGCTCGGCACAAAATCGCCTGCCGCCATCTGCTGTGTCAGTGCCCAGACAGACCGGTTGATCAATTGCTTGATTCTGTGGATCATATACTCATTACGTGCAGATGAAAATAGAACTGTATTTCCATAATCCAAAATACTTTCTTCTACACTTTCATCAATCAGCTGCTCCCGCTTCTCTTCCGGCATCGTAACCCAGTCCAGACCTTCCTCTTCTACCTTGTGTGCAAATCGCTCCAGTGCCTGATGTGCAATATTTCCCAGATCCATTGCTTCGAACCCATATTTCTCCCGTTCTGACAGACGGAGTCCGTAATTCAGGAAATGTGCATATGCACAGGAAGCAAAACGTTCCAGTCTTGTTACGCTGACACGTTTTGGATCCAGGAAGAGTTCTTTTGCTACTCTACTTCCAAGGCTCGGCTCATCCTTCCGGTAGAAACCGGCTTCTATCATCTGCTTCAGAGTTTCCTGACTCTGTTCATCCTTTACAAACCATCTGTACAGTTCTTTCCAGGAATCATCCAGTCCATGCTCCCTCTCTCTTAAACCTTCTGCAATCTGCAAGAGTCCGCTCTTTCTCATCATCTCATGCTCAAGCAGTCCCTTTCTGTCTTCCTCTACCGGAACAAGTACCGGGAACAGACGCATCAGATCCTGGATCAGATACGCTGGACGAAGTGCTTTTCCTTCCCCGGATACTTTCGCCCAGGACAGATACAGAAGTTCTGACGGTTTCGTCAGATTCATATAGAGATAAAATTTCTGAATATATAATTTTTCTTTTGGTCCGGGAGAAAGATTCATTTTCTTCTCCTGAAACTGTTTTCTGTCTCGCTCGGAAAGCAGACCTCTTGCCCCTGCATTTCCTGGAAGAAGCGTATCATTTGCTCCAACAAAAAATAATGCGCGGATATTTTTGATACGTGTTCTCTCCATATCTCCGATCACAACCTGATCCAGACTTGGAGGGATCACACCTACTTTCGCCTCTTCAAGTCCTGCATCTAAAAGTTCACAGTATTCCTTCAAAGGAATCTCTTCCTCCCCCAGAAGTTCAACGAATTTATCAAATAATTCCAGAACAATACGATAAATCTGTGCATATTCCTTCGCCAGTGCCAGTTCTCCATCTTCCTGGAATTTCTGCTCCAATTCTGCAAGCTGCTCCTGGATCTTCTCCTGAACCAGATATTCATAAACTGCAAGTGTGATCTCTTTTACCGTCTTTTTTCTCTTCTTCAGGACTGTATGCAGCGGTGTCAGTTTTTCCACAAAGCGCATGCGCAGATGGTTCAGTTCTTCCAGTTCTTCCTTTGTCGTCATCGGTGTCTTTCTCACCCAGACCTGATCCCATTTCTTGAATCCTTTCAGATCCAGCGCAAGACAGTAATTTTCCAGACGGTCTACTTCATCTCTTGTAAACCCACACAGGCTGGTCCGCAGATAACGAAAAACGCTTTCGTAAGTATAGTTCTGTTCTACCATCACCAGCAAGCTTCTTAAATACTCTACAAAAGAATTTAATAAAATACTTTTCTTATGATCCATAAAGACCGGGATTTCATATCGATCACATGCTTTTTCCAAAGCATCTGCATAAGTACTCAGATCCGAAGCAATCACTGCGATTTCCCGATATCTGTACCCTTCTTCTCTCACCAGACGCCGGATCTCCTCTGCCACATACTGTGCCTCTTCCTGTGGTGTATGAACTTCATGAAGAGAAATTGACCGCATCTTCTCTCCACTGTATTTTCTTCTGGAATAACGAAATAGTTCCTCTTCCAAAAACGCCATCTCCGGATTTTCTTTGAACCGATACGACGGATTCTTGCATAACCAGACCGGCTCATCAATCTCCACTCTCACTTCCTGCGCCACTTCCGTCAGTGAAGTAACCATCTGCTTACTCAACGCAAAGAGCTGATACGGATGCTTATAGACAAACGGATCTTCCCTCCGATCGATCTCAACTGTCAACATAATCTTATCGCACACTTTCAGAAGTTCCCCGATCAGCCGGTTCTGCACCGGTGTAAATCCGGTAAATCCATCCATTGCGATCACACTGTCTTTAAGCATTTTCGCTTCCGGTACAGTCTGACTCAACACATCAAGTAATTCTTCTTTTGTGATATATTTATCACGCAGATAATCCTCAAATCCTTCATATACTTTACGGATATCCTTTAACTTATAATACAGATAACTTTCCGGATTCAGTCCTTCCATGAAAAAATCAAGCTGTTCAAAATCAATTCCATACTGTGTGAATTCTGATATCACAGACTTCACTTCGCTGATATATCCCTGCTTCTTAAGATTTCCCTTAAGAACGGTCAGCTCATCTTCGTAATTTCCTGCAATCTTACGGAGCACCAGATTCTTACCCTCATCATCAAGGATCGGCTGTCTTTCCTTTCCTGTCTCTTCAAAAACACGGTGAGCCAGACGTCCAAAACTTAAGACATCAATATTCATAATACCGCCACGCGGATGTGCCATACACAGGTCCTTCTGCGTCTGCATTGTAAACTGCTCCGGAACCAGAACAAGATAATTCTTCTCCGGATGACGGATTGACTCCTCAACAATCTGCTGATATAAATAATGGGACTTTCCACTTCCGGAATTCCCGAAAATAAACTGCAATGACATGCTCTGACTCCCGCCTTTCTTCTTAATATCTAAGCAAAAGACAGGCTGTCGTTCACAGGAATGAGCCATATCTCTCAGCCTTCTCTGTGCCCGGCAGCCCGTCTGGGTTTTTCCTTTCTTCTATTATCGCAAATTTATTTCACAAGGTCAACCAGTGCTGTCTTAGGAATCGCACCAATCTGTCTTCCGCTCTCTTCACCACCTTTAAATGCGATGAAAGTCGGAATGCTCATCACTCTGTATTTCTGTGCAATGTCGATATTCTCATCAATGTTGATGTGGCATACCTTTACATCACTGAGTTCTTCTGAAAGAGCTTCTACGATTGGAGCCATCATCTTACATGGTCCACACCAGTCTGCATAAAAATCAACGAGTACCGGCTGCTGTGCCTGAAGTACTTCCTGCTCAAAATTGTCTGTTGTAAGTTTTACTACTGCCATCTTTATATCCTCCTTATAAATGTTATATCTTTTATCTGTAACTGAACAGTTACCTTTTTCCTTTGTTACAACCTTAGTATAGCACATATTTTTTATTTTTCTGTGATAAAATCACAAAGAAACCGACAGTTTGGATTTTTCCTCCCTGCCGGTTTCCTTCCTTACTTCTTATATCGTTTTATCTTATTGCAACCAGGTCTGCGACCCTTTATTTACGCTTCATCGATTGCCTTACCGATATCATGTCTCATGTATTTATTCTTAAAGTTTACCCACTCTGTTGCTGCATATGCATTCGCACGGGCTTCTTTCAGATCTTTTCCCTTCGCTGTCACGCCAAGAACACGTCCGCCGTTTGTCACGATCTGATCTCCGTCGAATTTTGTTCCTGCATGGAAGCAGTAATACCCTTCGTGCTTCTTGAACTCTTCCAGTCCTGTAATTGGGAAGCCTTTCTCGTAGCTTACCGGATATCCTTCGGATGCGAGTACGACACAGACTGCTGCATTATCTTCAAACTGAAGATCAACCTGATCCAGTGTTCCGTCGATACATGCTTCCATAACTTCAAGGATATCATTCTTCATACGAGGAAGTACAACCTGAGCTTCCGGATCTCCGAAACGAGCGTTGTATTCAAGAACCTTCGGTCCGTCTTCTGTCAGCATCAATCCAAAGAAGATAACTCCCTTGAACGGACGTCCTTCTGCTGCCATTGCGTCTACCGTTGCCTGGTAAACATATTTCTCACAGAATTCTTCTACTTCTTTTGTATAGAACGGGCTTGGAGAAAATGTTCCCATACCGCCTGTATTAAGTCCTGTATCTCCGTCTCCGGCACGCTTATGATCCTGCGCACTTGTCATTGTCTTGATTGTCTTTCCATCAACAAAAGAAAGTACGGAAACCTCGCGGCCTGTCATAAATTCCTCAATGACCATCTCATTTCCGGCTGTACCAAACTTCTTGTCCAGCATGATCTCTTTCACTCCTGCTTTTGCTTCTTCCAGATCCTTACAGATCAGAACACCTTTTCCGAGTGCAAGTCCGTCTGCTTTCAAAACAATCGGAAACTTCGCTGTCTCAAGATAAGCAACTGCTGCTTTTGGATCTGTAAAGTTCTCATAAGCTGCTGTTGGAATATTATATTTCTTCATCAGGTCTTTGGAAAATGCTTTAGATCCCTCAAGAATCGCTGCATTCTTCTTCGGTCCAAATGTGCGGATTCCTGCTTCTTCAAGAACATCTACAAGACCGCCTACCAGCGGGTCATCCATTCCTACGATGCAAAGATCAATCGCATTCTCTTTTGCGAAATCTCTTAATTTATCAAATTCCATAGCGCCGATCGGTACACACTGCGCATACTCAGCGATTCCGGCATTTCCCGGAGCACAAAAGATTTTGTCTGCTCTTGGGCTCTTTGCCACGCTTGCTGCGATTGCATGCTCTCTTCCGCCGCTTCCTACGATCAATACGTTCATAGTCTCTGCCTCCTTATTCGGTAACAATTGTACGATGTCCTTCTACTTCAACCTTTCCGTTTGCGATCAGATCAATCGCACGTGGAAGGATCTTCCATTCAGCCTGTTCCATCACTCTGCGCTGAAGCACTTCCGGGGTATCTCCATTGTATACTTCTACAGCCTTCTGCAAGATGATCGGGCCTGTATCAGTTCCTTCATCTACGAAATGTACTGTTGCACCAACTACTTTCACACCGCGCTCCAAAGCTGCCTCGTGTACTTTCAATCCATAATAACCTGTTCCACAGAAAGATGGAATCAGAGATGGATGAATGTTGATGATCCGATTCTTATACTTCTTGATCATCTCCGGCGGGATTACCACAAGGTAACCTGCCAGCACGATCAGATCCGGCTCATATGCATCCACAGCCTTTAAAAGTTCCTGATTGAACACTTCTCTTGACTCGTAGTCCTTCGGAGAAATGCATTTCGCATCGATTCCGTTTTCTTTGGCACGTGTCAGTGCATAGGCATTCTTATTATTGCTGATCACGCCCACAAGTTCTGTGTTCGTGATCATTCCATTCTTTACGCTGTCGATGATTGCCTGAAGGTTTGTTCCGCCTCCTGACACCATACTTAAGACTCTTAACATAAAGTCACTCCCTTTTCGCCAGCCTCAATCTTGCCGACTACATATGGCTGATCTCCTGCTTCACGAATTGCATCCATTGTCTTATCAACGTCTGCCGGATCAACAGCGAGAACCATTCCAAGTCCCATGTTGAATGTGTTGTACATCATCTGCTCTTCGATTTCGCCCTCTTTTGCAAGTTTTGCAAAGATTGGTGGAATCGGGTAGCTATCTTTTTCTACAACTGCATGAGTTCCTTCTTTGAGCATACGCGGAATGTTCTCATAGAATCCGCCACCTGTGATATGGCTGCATGCTTTTACCGTAACACCTGCATTTTTGATGCTTTTAAGTGCTTTTACATAGATTCTTGTCGGAGCAAGAAGTGCCTCTCCAAGAGTAGTTCCAAGATCATCATAATAAGTATCTAAAGATTCTTTTGTAATATCAAATACTTTTCTTACAAGTGAAAATCCGTTGCTGTGAACACCTGTAGAAGCCATTCCGATCAGAACATCTCCGGCTGCAAGATTCTCTCCTGTGATCATTTCTTTCTTATCGCAAACACCAACTGCGAATCCTGCAAGATCATAATCATCTTCCGGCATAAGCCCCGGATGCTCTGCTGTCTCTCCACCGATCAGAGCTGCATCAGACTGCTTACACCCTTCTGCAACACCTTTTACGATCTCTGCGATCTTCTCCGGATAGTTCTTTCCACATGCAATGTAATCCAGGAAGAAGAGTGGCTCTCCACCTGCACATGCGATATCGTTCACGCACATAGCAACAGCATCGATTCCGATTGTGTCATGCTTATCCATTACCATAGCAAGTTTTACCTTTGTTCCGCATCCGTCTGTACCGGAAAGAAGAACAGGCTCTTCCATCTCTTTGATCTTCGCAAGAGAGAAAGCTCCTGAGAATCCGCCAAGTCCTCCGAGAACTTCTGCGCGCATTGTCTCTTTTACATATTCTTTCATTAATTCCACTGATTTGTAACCGGCTTCAATATCTACACCTGATGTCTTGTAATCCATCGTAAATCTCCTTTTCTTTCGAATCGTAATATTTATTTATTGTTGAGATATTCCTCATAACCAACTTCTGCAAGTCTGTCTGCTTTTGCCTGTACCGTATCTTTCATCTCTGCAGAATAAGCTTTCAGTTTCTCTAAAAGCTCCGGATCTGACATTGCAAGCATCTTTGCTGCAAGAATTGCCGCATTCATACCGCCGTCGATTGCAACTGTAGCAACCGGGATTCCAGGTGGCATCTGAACGATTGAATAAAGTGCGTCCATACCCTCCAGATTCTTTCCTGACATTGGGATACCAATTACCGGCATTTGGAAAAGTGCTGCGCACATTCCCGGCAGATGTGCTGCCATACCTGCTCCTGCAATAATTACTTTGATTCCCTTTCCTTCAGCTGCCTTTGCCCAGTCAAAAAAGACATCCGGCATACGGTGTGCTGAAATGATCGTCATCTCATAATCGATTCCAAATTTCTCCAGTGTGGCTGCTGCCTTACTCATCACCTTCAGATCTGAGTCGCTGCCCATGACAATTCCTACTTTTGGCATATCATTTCCTCCTCAGTGGTATACTGTTTTCCTTCCCTTGGAAAACTTTGTTTATTTATTATCCATACTTATGAAAGATTCCATTTAATCATCTATTAACTATCCAATTACCTATAGGATTTCCTTAAAATCCCGCTTCATCCAAAGGCTTATTAAGTACCTCTGTTCCCGGCAATACGAATCTTCCGTCCTCTAATAGTATAATGTCTTTTCCCTCGTTTGTCACTACACTTATTTCTTCTAACTCTTTATAAGGCACGGTTATATCTGTATGACAGTTAAAGTATGCTTTTGATACATCTTCCTTACGAAGAAGAGAACAGGAATTATCTTTCGCCACAATTTCCTTTCCATTCGGATTGTAGACTCTAATTTCCTCGCTCCAGGAATAACATGTATCTCCTACTGCAAAATGCGGTCCTGTCTTCTCTGCGATCAGAATCGGCATCTTATCTTCTATATTAAATTTCTTTGCTGCCACATATGCAGTCGTATTTGTTCCAATTGCGAACTCACCAAGCGGAAGAGTCTCATGATTCTTCAACACATTATCGTAAATGTATTTCTTATTCTGTGCTTCATCCTCAAAGTTCGTACATGTATAGTCGGTGATCTTTCCATCCTGAAATGTCAGCTTCAGATTCTCATACTGAAGTCCGTCCAGATATACCTTGCTTACATGAAGTATGCCATTCGTCCCTTCCAAAACCGGTGATGTAAATACTTCTCCGACAGGAATATTCACATCTGCCACACAATTTTCGAAGATTGTCTCCTTCTGTGTGTCTTTCAGATGATATAACTGTACTGTAATATCTGTCTGGTTTTCTCCTTTTCCTCTTACATGTACACAAGTTCCCTGATCTAACGCATCGATCATTGTCTGCTGCACTTTTTCATAAAGTTTCGCGTCTAATGTATTGATCTTGATCACTTCATCAAAGATCTTTGCATAATCTGCCCCAATCTCCGGCACCGGATAAGCAACAATCGTGAAGCTTCTTTCCTCACCCTTGATATACTCATTCGTGATCTGTCCTGATCTGCTGCTAAAGAGAAGATCCAGTTCTCTCTGCGCCTCATCATATGCCGGTGCTGTTTCTTTCGCTTCCGGTGAAAATGGAGTCTCACCGAAGATCTCCATAACTGCCGGTCCTGCAACGCCTGCTGCCATCTCTTTATTTTGCTCAAAAACGGTCTTCATCACCTCAAGCTTACGTTCTACATAACGCTTATCCATAAAGAGTGCCTGGTCCTGTCTATGATCATACTCATACTGCTGATTCGCAATTGCACCGTAATATCCAATCTTGTGGTGCTCTCTCTTCGTGATCACGCTGGAGGTAGCACGGTAAATAACCGGCTTTAATCCCATCTTACGGAAGTTCTCGATTGCAAGGCAGATCACCTTTTCAAATCCAAGACTGTAACGGATATTTACAATCGATTTCTTTGACAGATCTTTTCCAGTGTTAATAAAACCAACACGATATCCTTCCGTATATACATCTGCCATCTTCTGCAGTGTCTCCTGTGGCAGATTTCTCAGATGATGAGCTGTTCCAAGTTCATTCTTGGAAATGTATTCGCCAAATTCATACAGATAATCATCTTCATCAAGATCTGCCTTCTCAATGATCTGTACTGCAAAATCCGCTGACGGATCCATCTGCTCCAGAATTCGGTCTGCATAAAATACATCGCAGTAATCGCTTGCATACCAATACAGAATCTCCTTGATCTGCTCCGGCTTTGGAACCGGATTCTCTTCCTCACTCATTCCCTCGAAACAGGTATAGACTTCGAGAAACAACTCATAGAGGATTGTCAGATAATCCTTGCGCTGTTCAAATACATACGGAATTCCTGCTCTGATTTCCGTATACAACAAACTTAAAAGCTGTCCCATCTCCTGCCCCAATTTTTCACAGGCATAGTCTTGATTGGCATAGCTTGTCTGATATTTCTCTCCTATAATATCACTATAAAGAATCCTGTTCAGGCTACGCTTTTCTTCAAGACTTAAGCTGTCCCAGCTTCCATCTTCTAGCTTTTTTCGTGTATTCTCTAACTCAAGCAGAAACAAGGTACAATCCTGAAAGTAAGAAATATATGCTGTATTCACTGTTTCTTCTGTCACGATCGTGCGCAGACGCTCAACTGCCAGTTCGTGACGCTGTGTGCACTGTTCATTTTTCTCCTTCTGTAACTCACTTAACTTTCCGATCATAAGTTCAGACCTCCAACAAAAATTCCAAGGAAGCACAAGATCTGCACAATACCGATCCCGATTCCACATTTGCAGGAAAGATATTTTCTATCCTGCTCCTCAAATCCTTCTATTGCATTCCAGATTCCATAGATATCAATCATTAAAGAAAGGATTGCAATCCCTCCGACAATTCCGGCTGCCTTTCCTCTCGTCAGGAATGCATATCCGACACATCCCAGCAAGAGAGCAAGTGACCATCCGGTCAACCAGCAGGAGATCACACCTCTTCTTGACTGCAGATACGCTGCTTTCCCATATTTCTTTGATTGATTACTCTTTCGTTCCTTTTCTTTCTTCTGATTTTTTTCTCTTTCATCGTTTTTCTTTTCTTTTTTTCCGATCATTTCTTCTCCTTAGTAGATTACAAACTACAAAAACTATATATCCAAGTACACCGCCGATTGTATTCAGCAGAATATCATCCACATCAAAGCATCCCACTTTCGTGATCAGCTGCATTAACTCTACACAAAAAGTCAGACAAAAACTCCAAAATAACGTTTTGAAAAAGCTTCTTCTTTTTCCTGCCATTGCAGAAAAGTAACCAACTGGCATGAAAATCAGAATATTTCCAAATAAATTTGAGAACACCGCAAATGTTCCCAGCTGATGTCTGTATTGAATAAATCTCTTAATCTCTTTGAATAGCTCCAGATTGTAATGGTATTCATCCATTACGCCTTCCCTGCCGTACCAGTCTGATAAGAACAGAAAGTATACAAGAAAGATAATATATAATATAAACAGGATCTTTCCAAGCGTCCTGACTCTCTTCGCTTCTTTTTTTGTCAATTTCTTACACCTTCACAGAAAAAGAAAGTCCCCTCTGCCGGTTCACTTCGGACGTAACTACTCACAATGAACAAGCTACGAGGGGACTTTCCTTTTAAAATGTTATATTATTTTTATGTTTTAACAGACTGGCTC
>ERZ1034984.2496-NODE-2496-length-14672-cov-5.307313_pt1 | contig 14672 bp, 10 predicted proteins | sample MGYA00520589_ERZ1034984 | MGnify/ENA primary metagenome ERZ1034984 (study PRJEB33766, sample SAMN09781790) | gut metagenome | biome: gut microbiome | host: Homo sapiens | place: Madagascar | study: EMG produced TPA metagenomics assembly of the PRJNA485056 data... | reverse complement strand
CGAAAGTCTTGAACCAAATCTTTTCGAATAAAATAATAGCCAAGTTAGGATATACATCCATGCTTGATTATTATCTAGTAGTCTATGAAAACTAAAGAACCGCCGTGTACCGAACGGTACGCACGGTGGTGTGAGAGGTCGGCTAATCAACTAATGGTTAGCCTCCTACTCGATTAGGGCAGGGTCCTGTTTTCTATTGTGGAGTTTTTGGTTATTCCCCAAAACGCAGCTTTAGAAAACAAATAAACCACCTGCGGGTTGGTTGGAATAGCTTTAGCGTTGTGTAGAAAACCTCCAGTGATATAATAATAACAACAGGTTCGCCAACCATATTATTAATCAAAGGAGGTCGTCCAAATGGACAATAATAGTTTATCACATACAACGTGGAATTGTAAGTATCACATAGTTTTTGCAATGATATTTTCAATCATACATCACGGTATCAATACCACCAGGGAAAGCTGCTCCTTCATCTGACATTGGCATTTGAAACAAAGCCAAAGAGCAATCAACCGGGAGAGTATCTGCGTTATTATCGGCTACGAAATAATCTTACGAGCAGACAACTTGCCGAGCAGGTAGGCATTGTTCCGGCAACTTTGCTGAAATATGAGCAGGGGCTTACGCCGATACCATATGATACCGCTGTGGGGCTCTCAGAACGGCTGAAAATTGATGCGGAGCTTCTCTGTGATTATTCATTTGCTGCGTTCATTGCATCGCCTTATACAGAGGCTTTGACGGCAATCAGAGAAGAATTAAAACTGAATCAGCGTGAGTTGCCGAGCTTGTTGGCTTGAAAGCAAGCTACTACTATCAAATGGAAAAAGGAAATCGCAGACCTTCCAGAAAAGTCTATCAGCAAATTACGGATGCCGTAAATGCAAAGCAATCGACAAACTTCATATAAGGATATAAACAGGTTACAATAATTTTAGAAATAGAAATTGATTGGAGGTATCCTTATGGGAAAAGAGTTTAGATATTATCAGTGTGGCGATTATTTTATTCCTGGCATCCAGTTGAGTCCATATAAACACAAAGTGTTGGGCAAATACGGCAGAATGAGGAGAGTATATCTGCAAGAGAAGAATCCGATACTACTGAACGATCTGATTCTCAGGGAGCAACTATTTCCGCATTTGTGGGAGATTGATGAAACGGCACATTGCAGAGTAGAGAAGCTGATGACTGAATTACTTAAGAGAAATCCAACGCCAAACAAAGATATACATCAAATGGCATGGGTACAGCATATGAACAACCTAAAAGCGCAGGCAGAAGAAATCGTTTTGGCGGAGTTAATTTATAATTGAGAAAAAATGGGTCGCTTTAATTAGCAGCCTATTTTTTATGTGGGAAGACAATTCTTGAATTGTGAAATAGACATTTGCTGAATTGTATTTTTGACAATTCAAGAGTTGTCAAAAGTACAAGGTAATAATACTGATATTAATAATACTGAGTATAGTAATACTGATTCGATCTTATCTGGTGGTAAAGAAGTAAGTCTATCGGTTGACACAGTTGAGCAAACAGTATAAAATAAGTATGTAAGCTAACTAACTTACAATGGAGGTGATAAAGGTGGATGATTTGAATTTGAAAACGGAAAATGCTGAATTTGGTCAATATTTGCGTTCTGTCAGACAAACAAAAAAAATATCAATTCGTCAACTTGCAAAAGCGGTGAGTAAAACACCTACATATATCAGTGATATTGAAAAGGGTAATAATAAACCTCCCGAAAGAGAGTTATTGGATAGAATAATTGCAGAATTGCATTTAGAAGAATTTCCAGACATAAGGAATAGGCTATATGATTTAGCTGCAAAAGAAAGAAAAGATGTTCCGGCAGATATTAAAGAATACCTAATGGAAAATGAATCAATATTAAAAATTATTAGAACGGCAAAAGAAAGCCCAAATGAAAAGCAAATCTGGGCAAAAGTATCGCAGATTATTTAATGGTGGAGGAATAAAAATGGCTGAATTAAGAAAAGAAGATTTGTGGGTAATGGCAGATAAACTCCGTAATAATATGGATTCTGCAGAATATAAGCATGTATGCCTTGGCCTTATATTCTTGAAATATATTTCTGATAGTTTTGAAAGAGCTTATCAAGAAATTTCTCAAGATGAATACGCCGACCCAGAAGATAGAGATGAATATCTTGCAAAAAATGTGTTTTGGGTGCCGCAGGAAGCACGTTGGGAAACAATTAAAAACAGTGCTAAAGATCCAACAATTGGTCAGGTTATCGATAATGCCATGTATGTGATTGAAAAGGAAAACTCTTCTCTTCGTGGCGTACTTCCTAAAGATTTTGCAAGAGCATCTTTAGATAAACGTTCTTTGGGTGAATTGGTTGATCTATTATCTGAACTTGAGATTGGAAACGATAAGAACAAAGACACTTTAGGCTCTGTATATGAATATTTTCTTGGAAAGTTTGCACGTGCTGAGGGAAAACTGGGTGGAGAGTTCTATACTCCACGCAGTGTAGTTGAGTTGATTGTAGCTATGATCGAACCTCACGATGGTCGAGTTTATGACCCTTGCTGCGGTTCTGGCGGTATGTTTGTACAGAGTGAACGTTTTGTAGAAGACAGAGAGGGACGAATTGACGGTCAATTAGCTATTTATGGGCAGGAATCCAATTATAATACTTGGAAACTTTGTAAAATGAATCTTGCTATCCGTGGAATAGAAGCAAACCTTGGTCAGCAAAATGCGGATTCTTTCCATAACGATCAGCATAAGAGTTTAAAGGCAGATTATATTATGGCAAACCCGCCTTTTAATATTAGTGACTGGGGCGGCGAGCGTTTAATAGATGATCCAAGATGGAGTAAATACGGTATTCCGCCTACGGGTAATGCCAACTATGCTTGGATTTTGCACATGCTTTATCACTTAGCACCAAGCGGAACAGCAGGTTTTGTATTGGCAAATGGTTCTCTTTCATCTTCTACAATCAGTGAATACAACATTCGTAAAAACTTGATTGAAGATGACAAAATCGATTGTATTGTTACTTTGCCGGGTGGACTGTTCTCAACAACATCAATTCCTGTTTGCCTGTGGTTTATGGCTCGCAATAAGCTGAAAAACGGACACCGTGATCGACATGGAGAAATTCTGTTTATTGATGCCAGAAATATGGAAACAGAACCTTATGAGGATAGTCGTACGCAGAGGCAGCTGACTGCAAAAACTATTAATGAAATCACCTCCGCATACCATTCTTTCCGCAACCATGAAAAGAAAGCAACAAAGCCAGATGGTACAGAGATTGAATATGCTGATAAACAGGGATTTTGGAAGATAGCAACATTGGAAGAAATTCAAGAAAAAGATTATAATCTTACACCAGCGAGTTATGTGGGAATTGTTCCTGTAGAAGAAGATACGGAACCTTTTGATGATAAGATTAGCAGGCTTGTTCAGGAACTAGAATTAATTGTAAAAGAATCACAATCTCTTGATCAAGTAATTTTTTCAAAGTTAAAAGAATTTGAGGATTGTGGAGGAAAATAACATGAAAGAATATGTTGCATTGGATGAATTAATAGAATACGGTCGCAACATTGCTTATGGAATAGTTCAGCCAGGGAAACCAGTTGATCATGGAATTCCAATGATAAGAGTTAACAATTTTGATAATGGTAGAATTGAGTTAAGTAATATTATACAGGTATCCCCAGAGATAGAAGAAAAATATTCGAGAACACGACTGCAAGGGAATGAAATATTGCTTACACTTGTTGGCTCAGTTGGACAGACCGCTTTAGTGGATGAAAACATGAAAAATTATAATGTTGCACGGGCAGTAGCTGTGATCCCTATTAAGTCAGGGATAAACCGAAATTGGGTAAAATATTACTTGGATTCGAATGTACCTCAGCAATACTTTAAGGAAGAATTAAATACCACTGTACAAGCAACTCTAAACCTAAAATCAGTTAAGAAAACACCAATTTGGATTCCAGATGACAAGTACATAGAGAAAGCTGTTGCGACTTTGACAAGCATAGATAGAAAAATTTATATTAATAATCGTAGCAAAGAGACTCTTGAAAATCTGATTTCCACTATTTACTATAAAACACTAGGAATATATTCGTTTTCAAATGGTAATAAAAAAGTTTTGGATAGCTGGTTTGAGTCAAATGTTTTGGATAACATTACTGAGGTTAGAGAAAAAAACAAAGATGAAAAAAATTATCCAGTTCTTTCGGTTGTAAAGGAAGGCGAATTTAAAGCATCGGAAGATGTTTTTACAAAACAAGTTTATAGTAAAAGTACAAAAAACTATAAAATTGTTCGTCGTAATCAAGTAGCATATAATCCGGCAAGGGCAAATATCGGTTCTATTGCTATGCTCAAAGAGTATGATGTGGGGCTTGTCAGTCCGATTTATACTGTATTTGAGATGAAGGATACAATTACTCCGACTTTCTTCTATTACTATATGAAGCAGCCAATATTTCAGGAAATGATCAAACACCATGCCATTGGCACAACAAGGCAGAACTTCCCTTTCGAAGCATTTAAAATGTTTCCTATGGTTGTACCGCCGATGGAACTTCAATTAAAATTTGAAGAAATGGCAAAACCTATTGAGCAGAAAATCGCAAAGCTCAAAGAAGAAAAGGAAGTATTGGCAGAGATTAGAGATACCCTACTCCCTAAATTGATGAGTGGAGAAATGCCAGTGGAAGTGGGTGAAAATTAATGAAGGAACGTGAACGATACGAAGAATATTCACAAGATGAATCAGAAGAACAGTTTTCAATTTATAGTGTTTCTCACTTACTATCAAAACTTTCTGACTATAGTCGCATCATTTCTGAAAATGGAATACCTGGTACATTGCTGTTTCGTGGACAATCTGACATTGAATTCGGCATCCATGGAAGTATTTTTAGAAATGGTCTATTAACAAAAGAAACTACTATCGTTAATGAACTGATATTGCAAGAGCCACTGGAATTTGGAAATCATATGACTGATTTCGAACAGTTGGTCAAAATGCAACATTACGGCTTGCCAACTCGATTGCTGGATATTACAACCAATCCTTTAATTGCCCTCTATTTTGCTTGTTCTGAACATGAAGACAAAGACGGTGAAATGATTTTGTTTATCGAATCGCTACAGCGCCCTACACAAAAAGAAGTGAGATTGTTTTCCGCACTTGCAGAATATGATGGAAAAAGCGAAGGTAATTTTTTGGATTATTTTTCAAGAAAAGGACTCGGGGATGATATTTTATCTAGCTTTGAAGAAAAAGTGGAGCGACTGAAGACGCAGTTTCAAAATAAATATGTCCCGGTGGTAGCTCCTAAGAACAATGAACGTATAAGACGCCAAAATGGTGCGTTTTTAATATTAGGAATAGACATATCTGCTCCTGATTATTATCTAAAAAACAGTTTCAATTTAAAAGATAGTCTCAGTGAATATGTAGATGAAGGGATTCCAAGATATTTACGCATCCCAGCAGAACAGAAATCTTCTATACTTCATGAACTGGACATGATTGGAATAAATGAAGCGTTTGTCTATCCAGAATTAGAGCATCAGACATCGTATATTAAAAAAAGACATTTTGTAAAGGCAGGTGAATAGAATGTCCAACTTTATAGAAAATGATCTTGAACAAGCTGCATTGGAGTGGTTTCAAGATTTAGGTTACCAAACCCAATATGGACCAGATATTTCGCCGGGAGGAAGTTTTTCAGAGAGAGAAAGTTTTGGAGATGTTGTTCTGTACGACAGGTTACATAGTGCATTAAAGCGTATTAACAAACAATATTCCAATGATACGATTTCAGAACTGGTTAAAAAGATTACTCGTCAGCAGAGTTTATCTATTGTCCAAAATAATGTTGCGTTTCAAAAACTATTAACCGATGGTATTGATGTAGAGGTTAAGCAGAAGGACGGAAGCATAAAAACTGAAAAAGCTTATATTTTTGATGCCAAAGATATTGAAAATAATGAGTTCTTGGCAATCAATCAATACACTGTAATTGAAAATGGAAAAGAACGCAGACCTGATATTGTTGCGTTCTTAAATGGTATTCCTGTTGTTGTAATAGAACTGAAAAATGCGACAAACGAAGAAGTAGATATTGTTGATGGGTTTAATCAACTTCAGACTTATAAAAGAGATATTCCTTCCTTGTTTTATTACAATGCCTTTATGATCACAAGTGATGGTATCAATGCAAAAGTTGGTACAATTACTTCTGATTTGGATCGATTTATGTTCTGGAGAACAATTGACGGAGAAAAAGAATCGGGACTTTCTTTTCCGCAATTGCAAGTTATGCTGTATGGAATGATGAATAAAAAGAGATTTTTGGACATTGTTTCAAAGTATAGCTTCTTTGTTCACGAGGAAGATAAGTCTTTCAAAATTTTGCCTGGTTATCATCAATTTTTTGCTGTAAATAAAGCATTGTATACCACTCATTTGGCAGCATCTGAAAATGGAAGCAGAAAAGCGGGTGTAATTTGGCATACACAGGGTAGCGGGAAAAGTTATTCTATGCTCATGTATACTCGTCAATTAGTTTTAGAATTGAATAACCCGACCATTGTTGTTATTACTGACAGAAATGATTTGGATGATCAGCTGTTTACCACTTTTTCAAAAAGTGCTGATTATTTGCGTCAAACACCCAAGCAGGCAGACACAAGAAAGAAACTACGAGAACTATTAAGCGTTCAAGCTGGTGGCATTGTATTTACGACTATCCAAAAGTTTTCGCCAGATGAGAGTGACCAGTCGATGGAGGCACTGACTACCAGACCAAATGTGGTCGTTATAGCAGATGAAGCGCATCGCAGTCAGTATGGGTTAGAAGCAAAAGAAAAAGATGGCAAAGTTTCTTTTGGCTTTGCGAAACATATGCGAGACGCACTACCGAATGCTTCTTTTATCGGTTTTACGGGAACTCCTGTTGAGTTGAGCGATAAGAACACCCCTGCCCTGTTTGGTGACTATATTGATATTTACGATTTGACTCAAGCGGTTAAAGATAAAACTACTGTTCCGATTTATTATGAAAGCAGGATTGCAAAGTTGGATCTTCCGCAGGAATTAAAGCCAAAGATTGATGATGAGTATGACAGCATTGTTGAGGGACAGGAAGAAACTTACGCTGAAAGCCAAAAGCGTAAATGGGCAAGGTTAGAAGCTATTGTTGGAACAGATAGTCGTATTGATGTAGTGGTGAAAGATTTTATCGCTCATTACGACCTTAGACAACAGGCGATTAATGGTAAAGTTATGTTTGTAGCTATGTCCAGAAAGATTGCAGTAAAACTTTACTCAAAGATTATAGAATACCGTCCGGAATGGCATAGTGACGACAGTACTAAAGGTACAATTAAGGTTATTATGACTTCTGCAGCATCTGATCCACCTGAATTTCAGCCGCATTCAACTACTGCTTCTCAGAAAAAGTTACTTGCAAAGAGAATGAAAGATGTTGAAGATGAATTAAAAATTGTTATTGTTTGTGATATGTGGTTGACAGGATTTGATGTACCTTGTCTTCACACAATGTATGTCGATAAACCGATGAGTGGTCATAATCTTATGCAAGCCATAGCACGAGTTAATCGTGTGTTTAAAGACAAGCCCGGCGGTTTAATTGTAGATTATATTGGTATTGCGGATAATTTAAGAAGTGCATTAGCACAATATACACCGTCTGACCGAAAAACAACAGGTATTGATCCACAAGTAGCAATAGATCTCATGCTTGAGAAGTATGAGCAAATTCAAGGAATATTGCATGGATTGGATTACTCTTCTTACATAAGTGGCTCTGTAAGTGAACGAATGGCGTGTATTGTTTCTGGTGTGGATTTTGTTTTGGGTAAACCAGAAGATGAGAAAAAAGAATTTCTTAATTTGGTTGTAGAAATTGGTAAGGCATACGCATTATGCTCGACCTCTGAACAAGCTCAAGCAATCAATGTAGAGATTAGTTATTTTAAAGCTATCAAATCAGGTATTATAAAAATACTACCAAAGGACAAACAGAAGAAAAAGAAAGATCAAATAGAATATGAAATTGGTCAATTGGTTTCCAAATCAGTTATTTCTGAAGAAGTCGTTGACATATTTGCTTCAGTTGGATTGAATAAACCGGATATTTCAATTTTATCTGATGAGTTTCTTGAAGAAGTAAAAGGACTGCCACAAAAAAATTTAGCTCTGGAACTTTTACGACGTTTGCTTGACGGTAAGATTAAGTCAATAGCTAAAAAGAATGTTGTACAAGCAAAGAAATTTTCTGAAATGCTTGAAGCCTCAGTAATTCAATATGAAAAACGTTCTTTAGAGACGGTAGAGGTTATAAAGGCTCTGGTTGATATGGCAAAAGATATGAATGAGCTTCATAAAAGAGGCGAAAAACTAGGATTATCAGACGATGAACTGGCATTTTATGATGCAATTTCGTCCAATGAGTCTGCCAGAGATTTCTATGAAAATGATGTTCTAAAACAAATTGCTAAAGAACTAACAATCAGCATTAAAAATAATATTAAGGTTGATTGGGATGTACGAGAAAGTGTTAGGGCACAGATGAGAATTACTGTAAAAAGGTTGCTCAGAAAATACAAATATCCACCGGATAAACAGGCAACTGCGGTAGATTTGATAATAGAGCAAGCTGAAAAAATGTGTGAGTCTGAATTAGATAAATAGTGATTGTAATTTAGACTGATCCCATATCGGTAACTTCAGTGCAAGTTGCACCGAAGCTGAGATTAAAATTTCGTATCAATCCTCGGCAATCTGCCGGGGATTGATTTTCGCAAAAAACTTCCCGACAACTTGTCAGAAAGTTATGAGTGTGAGTATTTTCACTTCATCCCAAATTGGGATAAAGTTATCTTTCGGTGTATGGGATTTTAAAAATATCACTTCGAACCAAGTTGGTCTGAAGTAAATGATTGATGTTAGAACTTCGTGCCAATTTGGTACGAAGTTGTTCCATAAACATTCCCAAGTTGGGAATAATTTTAATCCAATATAAAGTAAATCACTACTTGGCAAGCAGTGTAAACCTATACAGGTTCACTCGTTTTTTTTGAACGTGATAGACTGAAATCATAAAAATATGAATATGGAAATCACATAAAAAGAGGGACAACTTGTCCCTGAATTTGAGCGAATTAAGCTGTTACATAGAAACATCCTGTCAGATAATTTTCCTGGCTGGTGGTGTCCTATGTGGCAGCTTTTTTACTTTTTCAACTTCCGCCCAACTCGGTCTAAAGTTGAAATTTACAGAAAGAAACGGAGGAATTTATGATTGCAGTGATTCACAGAGGAGAGAAATTCAAAGAAATGCTGGAACAGTTTCAGTAAAAACGAGCGGAGTTTATCGCACAAGAAATCCGATGTTTTGATGCGGAAACCTTATTTTGCCTGCTAGAAACCATTCAGGGAAATGGTCATAAACTTGTGCATCTTACAGGTATGGCGGTATGATAAAGTTGGAGGTGGAGCAATATGAAGAAATTAAGACAAACGAATGTTGACACAAGAGGTGTTGCGATATATGCACGAAAGTCTCGTATTACCAATAAAGGTGACAGTATCGGAGTTCAGTTCAAACAATGTGCTGATTATGCCAAACGGGAGAATCAGAGCAATTGTCTGTTATAAATTAGATCGTATTGGAAGACTGCTTCACTTGATGGATTTCCTGAAAATGTATCATGCCGATCTGCTTATTTGTTCCAATGGAATCAATACTGCATCTGGATTTTCAAAAATTTTCATCCAGTTTTTTGCAGTCATTGCGGAATTCGAAAGAGATACTCTGACCGAACGAATTACCGATAATATGATGGAACTGGCAAAGGACGGACGATGGTTGGGCGGCAATACACCTATGGGATTTGCCGCACAGGTCAATGACCTGATCTTCTTTGTACAAACTGTATAAAAGCAGGAAATAAACTTTGTTACCTTTTGTAGTTTCACGAGAAACCTCTTGATACTGCAAGGATGAGGTGAGTATAATGAATGGTGTGGTTGCAGGAGCGGTCAAATAATTAGAAATGAGGAGACTTGGCATGGAGAAAAAATGGTGGAAAGAAAGTGTAGTATATCAGATATATCCCAAAAGTTTTAAAGACAGTAACGGTGACGGCGTGGGAGATATCAGAGGAATCATACAGAAACTCGATTACCTTAAAGAACTTGGGGTAAATGTGTTATGGATTTCTCCGATGCTGGAATCACCTCAGGACGATAATGGTTATGATATTTCTGATTACCGTAGAATTTATGAAGAATATGGAACTATGGAGGATTATGAGGAATTGTTGTGTGAAGCACACAAAAGATCCATCAGGATTCTGATGGATCTCGTAGTCAACCATACATCGGATGAACATAACTGGTTTATTGAAAGCCGCAAGTCAAAAGATAATCCATATCGTGATTATTATATCTGGAAAGACCCGGTAAACGGAAAAGAACCTAATAACTGGGGCGGAGCATTCGGCGGTTCTGCATGGGAATATGATCCGCAGACACAGATGTATTATCTGCATCTGTTTTCAAAAAAACAGCCGGATCTCAATTGGGAAAATGAAAAAGTACGCCAGGAAGTTTACGATATGATGAAATTCTGGTGTGAAAAAGGAATTGATGGTTTCCGTATGGATGTTATCAGTATGATTTCCAAAGATCAGAGATTTCCGGATGGAGAAATGAATAACGGACTTTATGGCGATTTTGGACCATATAGCGTACATGGTCCAAGAGTCCATGAATTTCTTCAGGAAATGAATCATGAAGTCCTTTCAAAATATGATATCATGACAGTTGGTGAAACAGCTGGAGTTACAATTGAAGAAGCACAGAAATATGCGGGTGAAGACAGAAATGAACTGAATATGGTATTCCAATTTGAGCATGTGGAGAGTGGATGCGGAGATTATGGAAAGTGGACAACTCAAAAATATGATTTTAAAGAGTTTAAAAACATCATGATCAAATGGCAGGAGAAACTCCAGGGTAAAGCATGGAACAGTTTGTTTTTAGGTAATCATGATCAACCGAGAAGCGTCAGCCGTTTTGGAAATGACAATCCGGTATACAGAGAAACATCTGCAAAAATGCTAGCTACCTGTATTCACATGATGCAGGGAACGCCATATGTATACCAGGGGGAAGAGCTTGGTATGACAAATGTTTATTTTGACAAACTGGAAGATTACCGTGATATTGAAAGTATTAATTACTTTGAAGAGTTTACTGAATCAGGTCTTATGACTCCGGAACACATGATGAAATGTCTGATGCTGAGAAGTCGTGACAATGCGAGAACGCCGATGCAGTGGGATGACAGCAAACAGGCTGGATTCACAGATGGTGAGCCGTGGATCAAAGTAAACCAAAACTACAAAAAGATCAATGCAGCACAGCAGCTTGAAGATCCGGATTCTGTTTTCCATTACTATCAGAAACTGATCAGCTTGCGCAAAGAGAAAGACATTATTGTTTATGGCGAATTTGAACCGCTTTACCGTGAGGATGAACAGATTTTTGCGTACACAAGAAAAGGGGATCAGGAAAAACTTCTGACTGTCTGCAACTTCAGCGACAAGAATGCGGAAGTAGAAGTGCCGGAAGAATTCAAAGGCGCAGAGTGTCTGATCACAAACCTTGGAAGAAAAGAATTCGACGGAAAAATTATTCTGAACCCATATGAAGCATTCGTATTATATTATAAACATCAGGTGACAGAGAAATGATTAGAAAATATAGATATGGAACTCCGTTTAATACGGAGGCACTGACTGAAAAAATTGAAACAACTGAGGGCGTTCTCCCATATGGAGAGGTCAGTCAGGAGGAAGGATTTGTTTTTACTTATATCATGGATGAAGATGACATTGTCTATGGTCTGGGTGAAGCCAATCGTGGAATCAACAAGAGAGGGTATTGTTATATCAGTAATTGCACAGATGATCCGGTACATACAGAGGACAAGCGTTCTTTGTACGGAGCACACAACTTTATCATCGTGAGTGGAAAGACTACATTTGGATTGTTTTTTGACTATCCGTCGAAACTGACCTTTGATATCGGATATGACAGAGAGGATACACTCAGGGTATCCTGCGAAAATGCCGATCTGGATATCTATGTGCTTGAAGGTGAGAATGCTTATGATATCGTAAAACAGTTCCGCCACGTAATCGGACGCAGCTATATCCCGCCGAAGTTTGCTTTTGGTTTCGGACAGAGTCGCTGGGGGTATACGACGAAAGAAGATTTCCGTACTGTTGCAAAAGGATATCGGGAGAATCATATCCCAATCGACATGATTTACATGGATATTGATTACATGCAGTCATTCAAAGATTTCACAGTGAATGAAGAAAATTTCCCGGATTTTCCGGAATTTGTACAGGAAATGGATGACCAGGATATTCGCCTGATTCCGATCATTGATGCCGGTGTGAAGGTTGAGGCGGGATATGAGATTTACGAGGAAGGTGTCAAAAACAACTATTTCTGTAAGAGAGAAGACGGAAGTGATTTTGTTGCAGCTGTATGGCCGGGAGATACCCATTTTCCGGATATGCTGAATCCGGAAGCCAGAAAATGGTTCGGGGACAAATATCGTTTTCTGATCGAACAGGGAATAGAAGGTTTCTGGAATGATATGAATGAGCCTGCAATCTTTTATTCTTCCGAAGGCCTTGCAGAGGCAAAAGAACTTGCCAGAGAGTTTGCAAAGGATACCGAAGGCAAGATCAATCCATGGGCGATGCAGGACAAGATGCTCAGTATTGCAAATAATCCGGAAGATTACAAAAGATTTTATCACAATGTCGATGGCAAAAAGATCCGTCATGACAAAGTACATAATCTTTTTGGCTACAATATGACAAGAGCAGCAGGAGAAGCTTTTGAACGCATTGACCCGGAAAAACGTTTTCTGATGTTTTCCAGATCTTCTTATATCGGAATGCACCGTTATGGCGGAATCTGGACAGGTGATAATAAATCCTGGTGGTCGCATATCCTTCTTAACCTGAAGATGCTACCGTCTCTGAATATGTGCGGTTTCCTGTATACAGGTGCTGACCTTGGAGGGTTTGGCAGTGATACGACAAGAGAACTGTTGCTTCGCTTTCTTGCACTTGGTGTATTCACACCACTGATGCGTAATCATTCAGCAACGGGAACAAGAGAGCAGGAATGTTATCAATTTGAGAAAATCGAGGATTTCCGCGCTGTCATTAATACAAGATATCGTCTTGTGCCGTATCTGTACAGTGAGTACATGAAAGCTGTGCTGAATGATGACATGTATTTCAAACCACTTGGGTTTGTTTATCCGGATGACAAGAGAGCAATCAGGATAGAGGATCAGCTGATGCTTGGAAACGAGATCATGATCGCTCCGGTCTACGAGCAGAACGCAAGAGGCCGTTATGTTTATCTGCCGGAAGAAATGAAATTTATCAAGTTCCTGCCGGACGGAAGCATTTTTGAAGAGGTTCTCGCAAAAGGTATTCATTATGTAGATGTGGCACTAAATGAAGTACCGCTCTTCATTCGAAGTGGTAAATGCATCCCGGTTGCAGAAGCAGCAGAGTGTGTGAAAGATATTGATACCGAACATCTGCAGCTTATCGGATATAAAAACAGCAGTTATACGATGTACGAGGATGATGGAATCCACAAGGATTACGATAAGAAAGAAAATTATCGGGTATTCACAAATTAACTTTTAAGTGTAAAGAAAAAATAGCCAATGTTAATTTCCATTGCTTGTATCGGAAACAGCATATTCGTATAATTTATAATGTACATGTACATATCGAATAGAAGGGATATGAAATTATGATTAATGAGAATATAAAGCATTTCCGAAAAACAAGAGGAATGAGCCAGGAAGAAATGGCAGTAAAGTTAAATGTTGTTCGGCAGACAGTTTCAAAATGGGAAAAGGGATTATCCGTTCCGGATGCAGATGTTTTGATTGAAATGGCAAATTTGCTTGATGTATCGGTTAGTCAATTGCTTGGAATTGAGGAGAGTATCCATAGTAATGGAAATTTGGCGGAAGAATTGGCGGAACTAAATGAACAGCTAGCAAGAAAAAAGCAAAAAGAAAAGTTGTTGTATCAGGCAAACCAGAAAAGAGGTCTGATTCTGTTTGTTACATTTTTATCTATGATGATTACAATGAGTGTGAAAAATGAAGTCGTATCAATTCTAATGGCAGGAATATGTATGCTGATTGCAGGTATCGTACTGTATCGTAATTTGGCCTTGTTTACAAGTCTAACAACTGACGATTTAAGGCTTGGTATTTTCCGTGTTACCACACTTTGCAATATTAGCATTTTAATCATTGGTATTGTTTTTGCTTTTCTGAGTGCAGTTGATGTCATTACTTTTTCGGAAAATGGAGAGAAACTATTTGCTATGGTATTATTGTCTTGCATAATGGTTTTTATAGGTATTGTATCGCCGAAGTTGCCATATAACAGACATACCGGCCTTCGTTTGCCATGGACTGTGCGTGATGAAGATACCTGGAAGATTGCACATAGAATTTTAGGATTTATTTCATTTCCGATGGTATTGCTGTATATAGCC
>ERZ1034984.2493-NODE-2493-length-14681-cov-5.314098_pt1 | contig 14681 bp, 13 predicted proteins | sample MGYA00520589_ERZ1034984 | MGnify/ENA primary metagenome ERZ1034984 (study PRJEB33766, sample SAMN09781790) | gut metagenome | biome: gut microbiome | host: Homo sapiens | place: Madagascar | study: EMG produced TPA metagenomics assembly of the PRJNA485056 data... | reverse complement strand
GCTGATCGTGCAGAGCAGCGTTTCATGGCCCATCGTCGCACAGGCCAGCGCAGCCTCACAGCCAGCGTGCCCGCCACCAACGACGATGACGTCGTAGCTCTTCGGATAATCGTATATTCGTTCCATAATAAAAGTGCTCCTATTTTCCTAAACAGAATTTTGAAAAGATCGTATCGATGAGATCTTCCGACGCCGTATCGCCAGTGATCAGCCCAAGATTTTCCCAGGCGTTCTGCAGATCGATGACCAGGATATCCTTGCTCATTCCCATCTCCAGCCCATCGAGGAAGCTCTCGAGATCGCCTTTGCAGCGTTCGAGCAGCGCCAGATGCCGCGCGTTCGAGACAACAGCCGCATCTCCCGTGCCCACGCGTGCGTCTGAAAGAATGCGCCCCGCGATCGCATCTTCCAGCTCTGCGATGCCGTCGCCATGCTTGGCGCAGGTGCGCACCACCTGCCATTCCTCCGGCAGCACAGCTTGCGGCGCCAGATCGCTCTTATTTGCTAATAAGAGCACTGCTTTGCCAGAAAGTGCTCTTAAATTTTCCAGATCCGCTTCTGCGACGCCCTTGCTCGCATCGATCACATAGAGCACCAGATCCGCTTCCTGGCTCGCTGCCTGCGCACGCTCCACGCCGATCGCTTCGATCGCGTCGTCGGTCGCGCGAATGCCGGCCGTGTCGAGGATCTCCACCGGCACACCGTGGATCGTCAGATGCTCCGTGACAACATCGCGCGTCGTTCCTGCAATATCCGTAACGATCGCGCGATCACGGCCGAGTAGCGCGTTCAGCAGGCTCGACTTGCCCACATTAGGCGCGCCCATGATCACCATCTTGATGCCCTCGCGATAGATGCGCCCGCGCTGCGCCGTGGCGATCAAAATCGCCAGATCTGCGCGCACATCGCCAACGCGCACCGCCAGCTCGTCGTCTGTAAGACGCTCGATATCGTCCTCCGGATAGTCGAGATCCGCCTGGATGAACGCCACAAGCTCCAGCACACGCTCGCGCGCATCGCGGATGCGCGTTTCCAGAAGCCCGCTCTTTTGCGCGACTGCCTGTGCCAGCGCTGCGTCGCTTTCTGCGTCAACGATATCCATCACTGCCTCGGCACGCGTCAGATCGAGCTTGCCATTGATGAACGCCCGCTTTGTGAACTCGCCGGCATCTGCCAAGCGCGCGCCCTTGCGCAACAACAGACGCAGGATCTCCTGCGTGGAGACCGTGCCACCGTGGCATTGGATCTCCACCACGTCCTCGCCAGTGTAGCTCGCCGGCGATCGCATCAAAAGAAACAGCGCTTCATCGATGCGCCGCCCTGCGTCGACCACCCAGCCGTAATGGATCGTGTGCGTCTGCGCCGTGCGCAGATCTGCGCGCCCTTCGTAAACCTCCGCAGCCATTTCCACAGCCTCCGGTCCGCTGACACGGATAATGCCCACCGCTGCACGCCCAGGCGCCGTGATCACTGCTGCGATCGTATCGCTCACACCCATGTTCATCCCTCGTTTCTCAATAATCTCTCCCTAGTTTATCACGTTTTTCCAGCCTTGAGAATAGCCGACGCTCCACCAATAAAAAAACTGGGAAATTTCTCTCCCAGTCAAACAGATCTGCGTTCACACGCGCCACAATCTGCACAGCCGTTGCAGGTGAGCCGCGTCGCGCATTCTTCGCAATGCGGGCCATAGCCAGGGTGGTAGCGGTCCTCCTCAGGGATCGGCCAGCCAAGAGGATCGCGCAGATCAAAATGGAGGGGGCGGCCCTGATAATTCATACCGCTCTTATACGCCATGCGGCTCTGCAACCTTTTCGATGGCATGCGGTAAGTGCGCCCGTCCTTGACAAAGACCGTGCCAGTCTCGATAAAATTAAACGTCACATCTGCCGCCACGCATTCTGCGCGCAATGCCTGTACCCATTCAAAATGGCAAGGCCGGGCGCCGTCATAGTTTTCGCCGCCGCAGATGACCTGCTCGATCTGGCCGGATGCGAGCGCTTTTGCCAGCGAAACCGGCCCGATGAACGGCGCACACATCACGCCTTTGTGCTTGAAGGGCAGCGCCAGCAGGTGGGGCAGACGTTCGTCGGCGCGACGCTGGTTTTCACAGGTGACGTTGAAAAAAACGTTTTCCCAGCCGTCGCCCCAGTCGGCTGGCAGGTGATCGGCGACGCGTTCTGGTCGCTTTGTCAGCAGGAAAAAGACGACGTCCGGCCGCGCCCGCATCACCGCCCAGGCTTCGTCGCGCCAGACGTCCGCTTCTGCGAGAAAGAAATCGCTCGTCATGCAGACACGCAGCATCTCGCCCGGACGGATCTTGTAATTGCCGTTCCGATCCTTCGCCAGCGGATAGCGCATGTTCGCCGTGCGATAGATCTCCGAGCCATCTGCCTGGCCGCGTACCTTGTCGAGATAATACATGTAACAATGGGCGCAGCCTTCGCTCACCTTCACACAGCCGTGCCAGGGATTCCAGATATCATGCATCGCCGCACCTCCTTTCGCTCATAAACTCAGCATAACAAACAATCCCCGAAAGCGCCAGTGCTTTCGGGGATGAACTCTGTGTGATTATTTTACAGTGAAGGTGACAGCACGGGTCGTGTTGTCGGCATTGTACTCAGGAATGCTGTCAAAGCCGAAAGCATCGGCGATGAAACGGACCGGCACCATCGTGCTGGCGTAAGCGGTGGAAATATATGGCGCAACGTCCATCATTTTTTCCTGACCGTTGAGCGTATAGGCCAGCTTGTACGGCGTCATGACAATGTGGGTGTCGCCGCGGTCGATGGTGATGAGGTTGGTCGCCTGCTTCCAGTCAACTGTGGCGCCAAACGCCTCACTGATCGCGCGCAGTGGCACATAGGTGCGGCCATTGTCGATGATCGGTGGCGCGATGATGGTTTTGTTCTTGCCATCCACCTGCATGGTGGTGGATCCGATCGTTACAACGACTTTTTCAGCGCCTTCCGGCTCAGCATCTGGATCTTTGAAGGTAAAGGTATCGCTGACAACCTGGTACGCATGACCTTTGTCGTCAGTGAAGGTGATCTCAAACTTCCCGGTGCAAGGCTTGTCGCAGGTGATCGACGTCAAGAGCTTCCCCTTCGTGGTGATGGATGCGCCGTGGTCGGTGAGGTTGACACGGAAGCCAGGATCACTCACAGAAGAATCGATCCAGCGGATGTCGATGTTCGATGGGAAGAAATCCAGCTTTTTCGTCTGGCCCTTGTCGTCCAGCAGCGTAAATTCAAGACCCAATTCTTCGCCAGCGTTGTAGCTCGTGCGGTTCATCTTAACATCACCAGGATCAGCATCGCTGACAATGGTAAAGCTCTGGCTGGCAATCTTATTTCCGTTGAACAGAGCAGTAATCGTAATAACTTTATTCAGCTCGGCGTCATTTTTAACGGTAAAACCGCAGTCACTGCTATCCGTGATCGTTTCTACCAGATTAGTTGGGGTGACAGCAAAGAAGCATTCGTCAGTAATGTCGTGGCGTTTGCCATCTTTATTGACATAATAGATCTTACCTGTCACATCCTGACCACGCTCAACGAGACTGCCTGTGTCGAAAGTAAAATCATAATAATCCAGTTCGCCATATTTAGAAGCAAGAGAAACGGTTTTACTAAGAGCCGTCACATCTTCGCCGTCACGTTCAAAGGTACAACGCACACTGGCTGCATTCTTTTCAAAATCTTCGTTTGTAACAGTGAACGTCTGCGTACCGTCGCTATTCGTTTTCAGATTGTTGGCAGTGATATAATCAGAATACTGAGTTTTCAGCGCGTTCCCATTGGCGCCAATGTTCTGAAATGCGATTCGATCCTTATCGCCAGGAACATAGCCTTCATCAAAAGTAAAGGTCAGCGTGCGATTTTCGTTACCGCTGCCGTTGTCAATCGTCACATTCATTGATTCTGGCAGAGAAGCCACGTAATCCTGTTTGAACGTTTCTGATTCATAAACAGTATCACCGTTCGCGCTGGTCACATTGACAGTCAACGTATTTTGCGCCGATACATCATCAAGGTTTGGCAGCTTAGACTTTGGCAGATAGATTACATCCTCGCCATTTGCATTGATAAAGTCGGTGTAAACAGCATCAGCTACGTTATTTTGATAGCATACTACGCGCATGCCTTTTACAACTTTATCGCCTTTGATGGTGATAAGTACATTTTCGTTTTGTTCAATGTCATTATTATAGCTGAAGATGTCAATGTGAATTCCAGAATCGGTACTCTCATTCGCCCCGAACGCTGCCACCGGCAGCATACTGAGCACCATCGCGGCCAGGGCCACGAGGGCTACCAATTTTTTCTTCATGTTACAAATCCCTCCTTAGTTTAATTCAAATTCTTCTAAACTAATTACGATTATAGCACAGAAAAACGGCAAATTCACGGCTGCTGACCAGATTGTTATTGCTCTGTCACCAGCTCTTCACCAGCTTGTCATCATTGACCGATGGCGCTGGGAATTATTCGCCGACTTTCTTTTCAATGTCACTAATTTCGTTCACACGGCGTTCATGACGGCCGCCGTCAAACTCGCTTTCCAGCCAGACATCGACAATATCCAACGCCAACCCTTCGCCAATGACACGCTGGCCCATGGTGAGGATGTTGGCGTTGTTGTGGTTGCGGCTGGCGCGGGCAGAGAAGGTATCGTGGCAGAGCGCCGCGCGGATGCCAGGCACCTTGTTGGCAGCGATGCCGATACCGATGCCTGTGCCGCAGACGAGGATGCCGCGGTCGCATTCACCGCTTGCAACAGCGCGCGCTGCCGGTTCGGCGATCAGCGGATAGTCGCAGGATTCGTGGCTATCTGTGCCAAAATCGATCACCTCATGGCCGAGGGTCTGCAAATGTTCCTTGATGGCGCTTTTGAGATCAAAACCACCGTGGTCAGAGCCTAATGCAATCTTCATTGTTCATTTCTCCTTTTCTCATTTCCATTCAGCGAGACGCACACCGAGCGCCGTCTCAAGCTGTTCATATACACTGTCATAATCTTCCGGTCGGCGCGGATCGGCAATCTCGCCTGCCGGCGAAAGCGGCTGGATCTTCGCTGCCTGGCGCGGCAAAATAGCGCGCAGCTGTGCCGCCTGCAGGAGCGTCATCGTGTAGATGTGCTCTACTGCTTCAACCATATCCGTCGTCAGCGCCTGCGAGCGATGCTCAGACAGATCCAGCCCATGCGCGCTGCAAACGCGCACCGCTTCCGGCTTTGCACCGTCACCTGGAAAAGCCGCTATGCCCGCTGAGCGCACGTGGACATTTTCCAGTCCAGCCTCGACAGCGAGCGCCTGTGCGATCTTTTCTGCCATCGCGCTGCGGCAGGTGTTCCCTTCGCAGACAAAGAGCAGCTCCATCTCAGCCCTCCTCAGGCCAAGGCTGGCTCATTTTGCCAATGCGGTTCATCAGCGCTTCGCCGAGATCCGCAAGCGGCCAGGCATCGATGTAGATCTCCTTGACGCCATAGGCATCCATGCGACGGAGCCCGTCAAAGAGCCGGTGCGCCGCCTCGTCCGGATGGGCAAAGCTGCCCATGTTCCAGACAAAAACATCCTCAGGGATCGTTCCCAAGCCTGCCAGCGTTTCGTCAGCGATCAGCATGCCCACAGGGCGTGGCGCCGTTTCCAGACGCTTCAGGATCTTTTCTGCGCGGTCGTCGCCAGTGAGCAGATACGCCGGCGCCTGAGGCGCGTAGTGGCGATATTTCATCCCCGGCGCCTTTGGCGCATCGCTGTCGCCAAGTGGCGCCGCTTCCGTCACCGGACCGATCAGCGCTTCGATCTTTTCGCGTGGGATCCCGCCAGGACGCAGGATCGCATACGGCTGCACCGTCAGATCGACGATCGTCGATTCCACCCCCACGCGGCACGGACCGCCGTCCACAACCCCGGCAATGTGGTCGCCAAAATCATGCTCCACATGCGCAGCCAGCGTTGGCGACGGATGCCCGCTCAGATTCGCGCTCGGTCCCGCCAGCGGATGCCCCAGCGCCCGGATCAGCCTGCGCGCCAGATCGTTGTCCGGCATGCGCACAGCCACCGTATCCAACCCGCCAGAGACCACGCTCGACACATTCCGGCGTTTTTTCAACACCAGCGTCAGCGGTCCTGGCCAGAAAGCCTCTGCCAGATCCACCGCCGCTTCCGGGATGTCTTCGGCAATATCGCGCAGCGCGCTCATATCAGCAATGTGCAGGATCAGCGGATTGTCCGAAGGGCGTCCCTTCGCCGCATACACAGCGCGGCACGCTTCTTCGTTGAAGCCATCAGCGCCCAGGCCGTAGACCGTCTCCGTCGGAAAAGCCACCAGCTTTCCTGCACGCAACGCATCCACCGCCATCCGCAGATCTTCTTCACGATCAATATTCAGTAGCATCGTTCCCATCCTTTCTCAATGAGAGTGTGCAGTTTTCGCACCTTTTATTATACCCGCTGCCGCCGCAAAATGACACCCCCGCACACGAAAAAACCGGCATCTGCTCATAACAGATGCCGGGAAATGATCATTCGCCAGCGACGGCTGTGTTCGTCAGCGTGCCGATGCCTTCGATCTCTACCGTGATCGTGTCGCCAGGCGCGAGATGGCCGACGCCTGCCGGCGTGCCGCTGTAGATCAGATCGCCTGGCTCCAGCGTGGTGAACGCCGAAAGATGCGCGATCAAGCGCGCGATCGAAAAGATCATCAGCTGGGAATTGCCATTCTGGCGCAGCTCGCCGTTGAGATAGGAGCGCACCGCCAGATTTTGCGGATCCTTGATGTCTGTAACGATCCATGGCCCCAGTGGTTTATAGGTTGGCTGGCTCTTGGCGCGCAACCATTGCTTGTCTGCATTCTGATAGGTGCGATCCGACACATCGTTGCCGCAGGTGTAGCCCAGCACATAATCCAGCGCTTCGTCTTCGCTGACACGGCTGCAGCGGCGGCCGATCACCGCCACCAGCTCGCCTTCATAATCCACCGTGTGATCCAGACGGCTAATCACGATCGGCGAATTTGGCCCAATGATCGCCGTCGTCGCGCAGAGAAAAGCGATCGGATCGTCTGGATTGGCGCGCGTTGGATCGATGTGCTTGAATTCATCCACATGTGCCGCGTAGTTCAGCCCGATCGCATACACATGCGGTGGCTTCACCGGCGCCAGAAGCGTGCAATCGTCCAGCGGCAGGCTCGTGTTCGTCAGCACGATCTCCCGCCCGAAAATATCCCCGTCGATCAGCGTCGCACAGTCTTTTTCCGTGTCGATCGCTGCGTAGTAGATCTGCTGATCGTATTTGATGCGTGCAATATTCATTATTATCTTCCTTTCCAATTCTTACATTTTTTCTTCTCGCGTATCGACGAGCGTTTCTGCCACAACGCAAGCGAGGATGATCGCTGCGCCGATGAGGCCCATCAGCGAAAGCGTTTCGCCGAGGAGGAAGAAGGAGAAGAACGCCGTCAATACCGGTGCGGTGCATTGCAAAAGAGCGACGGTGCGCGAGCTGATGCCTTCGAGGGCCTTGTTCTGCAAAAGATAGCCCAGCAGCGTGCAGGCCAGCGCCAGATAGAGGATGATCGCCCAGTTCACCGGCGAAGCGCCCTTGAGAGTCAGCCCGCCTTCAAAGATAAACGCGCAGACAAACGCCATCACCATGCTCGCTGCCGCCTGCACCGTTGTCAGCGTCAGCGCGTCCATCTGCTGCAGCGCCGTGCCGCTTGAGACCAGCGAGCCTGCGATGCACACTGCTGAGAGAAATCCCACCAGCTCGCCCACACCGAAGCCCGAAAAGCCGCCGCAGAAAAGATACAGCCCAACGACCACCAAAAGCTGCAACGGAATGTGCACCCAGCGATAGCGCGTGCGATGGATCAGAAACGCCAGGATCGGCGTCAGGATGATCGCCATCGAGCGCAGAAACGTCGCCGAGGTGGCCGTCGTCAGATTGAGCGCGATGTTATTGAGCACATAACCCGCCGCAATGCACAGCGACGGCACCAGCCAAAGCCGCACCGACACCGCGCGCAGCCCCTGCGCAATGCGTCTGCCACAGACCAACAGGAGCGCCGCCACAGCGATCGCATAGCGCACCGTCATCAGCGAATACACGCTCATCGTTTCGTAGGCCGCTTTCGAGATCGGATCCCCAAAACCATAGAGCACACTTTGCAGCAGGATCAACCCCGCAAAAAATAATACCGATCGCCGATGCATCACTCACAACCTCCTGATTCATTCACTATTAATAGTATAGCAAATTTATGAATTGCCAGACAATAAAAAAGAAACACGCGCGCAGAGAACTTCTTTATCATCAAAAAAATCCCCTCCGATCACTCGAAGGGGAAAGATGTTCATAAACTGTTACGCAAGCACGCGGCCAGCGGTGTCGAATGGGTAAGCATCGTAGCTCTGGATGCAGACGCTCTGGCCTGGCGCTGGTGCATGGATGTACTGACCATCGCCGATGTAGATGCCAACGTGGTATGGGCTTGCGCCGCCCCAGAATACGAGGTCACCAGGCTGCAGCGCAACCAGGGAAACCTGCTGCACAACAGCGATCTGATCGTAGGTGGTACGTGGCAGGCTGATGCCGTTCTGAGCGAAAACATACTGCACAAGACCGCTGCAGTCGAAGCCGGCTGGTGTGGTGCCGCCCCAGACATATGGCACGCCGATGTACTGCATGGCAGTAGCGATGATGTTGCGTGCAGTTGCATCAGAGATGCCGCCAACGATCTCATCCACAGTGCCCTGATCCACAGATGGGGTGGAAGGAGTGGTGGTGTCGTTCGTGGAATCATCGACATCCGGATAAGTCACATCTGGTGTTTCCACGTCCGGCGTATCAACGACTGGCGTGTCGGTAACCGGTGCCTGATAAGCATTCATATTGCCCCAGAGATTTGCCCAAACATCGCTGCCCGTCTGAGAAGCGAGCACGAGAATGTTCGAGCCAGAGAGGCTGATGTTGTTGTTAGGAATGATCGCCTGGAAGAAATCCTGTGGCACATAGAGCACACCGTTCACATTCTGGATGCTGTAGGTGGCGCCGCCCTGCTGAACCTGCAGGCCAGTCTCGCCATTGACGAGATAAACTTCATAAGCAGCAGTGTCGTTGTAAAGCTTGAGCTTTTCCTGACCTTCTGATTTCCAGTCAACGCCAAGCGCCTGATCCTTCATCGCTTCCAGCGTTGCGCGCAGTGGCAGATAGGTCTGACCGCCGATGTTCTGTGCTGGGTTTGCCAGGCTCACATAATCGATCCCGTAGGATTCGGTGGTGTCGCCAGATGGCTGCTGAGAAGCGTTGTTGTCAGTCACAGGTGCAGATGGAGTCTGCGTGCTGCCACCATTCAGCTGCTGCGTCGCAGCGGCCATAGCCTGAGCGGCTGCAGCCAGGTTTGGCGTCGTCTGTTCGCCAACAATGGCCGTATCCGTGTCCGCTGCAAAAGCAGGGGCAACAGTGCAGGTCATCGTGACAGCGCAAAGCGTCAATGCGGTCGTCCATTTTTTCAAATTCAAAGGGGTCACGTCCTTCCTTTGACGGGGCGTGGTCGATAGATCAGATTGCATAGTGTAAAAATAAAATAGCCCGTCAATGTCCTTTTTTTCGCATGCAGCGCGCAACGCGTCATTGCTCGTGAAACTTTTATTATAATACAGGAAAACCTTGCATTTGAACAGGTTTTACAGCGGATTGTCATTAAACTGTTGCTGTCTGTTACAATCGGCAAAAGTCGGCGCAAAATGCGCGAAAAAGGCGCTACGAACGGATTCGTAGCGCCTTTCACTGTTCAGTATGGGGAACAAAGCACGAACATTTGTTCCCACTGCCGATTAGAAAAAATAACAAAAGTTACAAACTTCCATGTCGCTTGTTACAAATGGCGCATGCCTGGCGCGCGTCAGCCAACGATTCTGCCAGCGCTCGTGAATGGATACGCGCCGTAGCTCTGGATGCAAACGCTCTGGCCTGGCGCCGGTGCGTGGATGTATTGGCCGTTGCCAATATAAATGCCAACATGGTACGCGCTGTAGCCCCAGAAGACGAGATCCCCTGGCTGCAGATCGTCAAAGGAGACCGGCGTCGCTTCCGCCTGCTGCGTATACGTCGTGCGGGAGATCGAGATGCCGTTTTCTGCGTAGACATACTGCACAAGCCCGCTGCAGTCAAAGCCGTATGGCGTCGTGCCGCCCCAGACATATGGCACGCCCAGGTATTTCATCGCCGTCGCCACGATCTGGTCGCCGACAGATTTTGTCACATAGGCGTCGTCCACGCTGTAGGTTTCCAGACTCTTCCAGAATGCACTCTCGTCTGTCTGGATCAGCATCAGGATGCTGCCCTGCACAGAAACCACGCGGTTGGTCAGCTGCTGGATAAATTCCATTGGCGCATAAGTGATATCGCCTTCCACCTTAAGGGGATAGTAGGTGCCGTTCGCAGAAGTGGCGATCGCCGTCTGGTCGTCGTTGTAATAGAGCTGCATATCGCCGCCGGCGATGGAAAGCTTGATCTTGCGCGCCTGTTCGTCAGGATTTGTCGTCACAGCAGCGCCCATCTGCTCCAGCGTCGAGCGCAGCGGCAGATAAAGGGTGCCTTCGTCGTTGATGACAGAAGTAGCAAGCTGGTAGCTGTCAATATGATAATTGCTCGTCGCGCCCTGTACAGCGGAAGTCACCTGCGCCGTATCGGCCACAGGCGCAGTATCGTCAGCAAGCGCAGGCGCTGCGCCGAGACCGCTCACGCCAAAAGCGAGCAAAAGCAGAGTTGCGATGGATTTCTTGTTCATGATAGGGATCACGTCCTTTTCGTTGTGTTTCATCGACAGGCGCTATGCTAGCACAGAATTTTCGCCGTTGGCAAGGTCTACAAAGAACATGTCAATTTATTGTTATGTATTAAAACCCAAAAACGAAGAATTTGTTACGCAACTTCACCCCCCTTGTTCAAGCGGGTTTTGAACGTCACCTGATAAAAAGATCCCACCGAAAATCGAACAAATGTTCTCGCTAAAAAGAACAAAAAATAACACGCCCACCAGCGTTGTAACTTTTGCGTTTGAAAGAATACGCGCAGCAAAAAAGACGCTCCGCAGAGCGCCTTTGATTTATTCTGTTTTCTCGTTCTCTTCGTTTTCCGTGTTTTCTTCTGCGTTTTCCTGTTCCGGTGCGTCGTCTGGCGCTGCTTCTGCAGTTTCCTCAGATGGTTGCGCTTCGGCGACCGGCTCAGACGGTGCGTTTTCCAGCTTGTCCTTGCGCGCGTAGTAGAAGATCACCACGCCCACGATCATCGTGATGCAGTCGATCACGCTGAACGATTCCATGCTCACCTGCGTATAGACCAGCGACACGATCCCCAATAGCGCAAACACCAGCCCCAGCTTCATCGCCATATCGTTGTAGCGACGCAGGCAGACATAGCCGCAGACGATCGCCAGGATCGCGATCACATAAGAAAGTGCCACGATCGCTATCTCGCCGGCTTCGTGTCCCGGCATCAATCCCTGCACCATGCCAATGATCGCCATCATGCCCAAAAGCGCATAGAGCACCCCATAGACCATCATGACAATGCCGCAGATCTTCATCGGATCATAATTTTTCTCCATGATCACACGCCCCTTTTCTCATCATTTACACAATGATATCTGCCAATTATTATACCACTCCAACAGAGCCTGCTCAACGACACAGCGCCTCCATCGCACCCATGAACGCACGCTTTGTAAATCTTCTACATCATGCGCGTATCTGTTGGCCTGTTCCACTATCATTTTTTGTTGTCACTTTTTTGTTTCCTTTTGTACCCTATATTTATAGAAGGAAAATAAAAAATCAGCAGGCGTTCCCTTTCCAGAACGCCTGCCGCAATAATGATCATTCTTCGTTTTGCACAAGGATGCCAACCTTTTCCAGCACCTCGTCCACATCGCTGACCGGCACGATCTCCAATCCCTGCTTGATCTCGTCGTCGATATCCGCAAGATCGCGCTCATTTTCTTTTGGAATGAACACCGTCGTAATGCCAGCACGCTGCGCCGCCATGAGTTTTTCCGGCAGACCGCCGATCGCCGTGACAGCGCCGCGCAGAGAAACCTCGCCGGTCATCGCATAGCTTGGCGCCACAGCGCGGTCCGTGACCAGGCTTGCGATCGCCGTCGTCAGCGTGATGCCCGCTGATGGGCCATCTTTCGGCACAGCGCCTTCCGGCACATGGATGTGCAGATCGCATTTCTCGTATTTTTCCCATTCCTTCGGGAATTTTGCCTTGATCAGGCTCATTGCCAGATACGCCGATTCCTTCATCACATCGCCCAGCTTCCCGGTGAGCAGGAGCTTGCCGCTGCCCTGGGTAAAGAGCGCCTCGATAAACAGGATCTCGCCGCCAGCCTGCGTCCAGGCCAGCCCCGTGACAACCCCCGATTTCTTTTCCGAGAGAATATGGTCGTGCAGGATCGGCTGCATATCCAGCCACGTGCGCAGATCCTCCGGCTGCACCGTAAACGGCGCGTCTTCGCCCTTCGCCAGCTTCACCGCCGCTTGACGACAAAGCGTGTCGATGCGCTTGCGCAGACCGCGCACACCGCTTTCCATCGTGAAATCGTCGATCAATGCGCGCAGCGTTTCGTCTGGGATCACCAGCGCATCCTCCGGCACACCGTTTTGTTCGTAAGAGGCAGCGAGCAAATGCTCCTTGGCGATCGCCAGCTTGTCGTTTGCCGTGTAGCCGTTGAAATTGATGACCTCCATACGGTTCAAGAGCGGCGCTGGGATCGTTTCCGTCGTGTTCGCCGTGCAGACAAAGAACACATCCGACAGATCATACGGCACATTCAGATAATGGTCCACGAAATTGCTGTTCTGCTCAGGATCCAGCACCTCCAACAGTGCGCTCGCAGGATCGCCGTTGTAGGACGCAGAAAGCTTGTCCACCTCGTCCAGCACCATCACCGGATTCGACACCCCAGCCTTGTGGATGCCATCGATGATGCGCCCAGCCATCGCGCCAATGTAGGTGCGGCGATGCCCGCGGATATCCGCCTCATCGCGCACACCACCCAGGCTCACGCGCACATACTTGCGCCCCAAAGCCCGCGCAATGCTCTGGCCCACAGACGTTTTGCCCGTGCCAGGAGGCCCCACAAAGAGCAGGATCGAGCCGCTCTGTTTTTTGCGCAGCGCCATCACCGCAATCTGCTCGATCACGCGCGTCTTCACCTTTTTCAGACCATAGTGGTCCTCATCAAGGATCGATTCCGCCGCCGCCACATCGATCGCGTTCGCTTCTTCCTTCTGCCATGGCAAGGACAAAAGATATTCCAGATAATCGTAGAGCAGCGCATACTCATTGCCGCCATTTTCGCGTGCCAGACGGTTCAATACTTTATTCGCCTCAGTGCGCGCCAGATCGTTCAGCGGCAGCGTGTCGATCAGGTGCGCAAAACGATCGAAATCGTTCGCATCCTCCGGATGCATCTCATCCAGCTTCTGCTGCAGCACATCGATCTGACGCCGCAGCGCCTGCTCCTTCATATTCGCTTCGTATTCCTCGCGCTGCAGCTCCATCGCCTCCGCGCTCGCTCGCGCCACCTCGATGAAAGCATAGATGATCTGCTCGATCGCCTCCATGCGACCGCGCATGCTCGGATACGTCAGCACCTGATAGCGCGTTTCATTGTCCGCAGCCAGCCATGGCGACAGCGAGACCCCCGCTTCCTCGATCGAATGGAAGCCCTCGATCATCGGCATCGCCTGCTTGCCCCAGTCGTATTCCTTGGCAAAATCGTTCAGCGCATCCTTGATCGCCCGCAGGCGCGTCAGACGCTCCTCCTCCGGCACATCGCGCACATCGATGAGCCCCGTCGTCTCCACCTCGATCGTCGCGTCGTCGTTCACGCGCACCGCATCGATGCGCAGACGCTCGTTGGCGCGGATCGTCACAAAACCATCCTGAGACACATCGCTCACATATCCGCCAACGCCGATCTCGTAAAAATCGTCCGCCGTGTATGCGTAGCGCGGCTTCTGTTCTTTCGCCGTCAGCAGCACCACATCCTCGTGCAGCACCGCTTTCGACAGCGCAAATTCTTCAAACTCCTCGCCGCGGACATACATGTTTACCCCCGGCACCAAGAGCACTTCGTATAAAGGTAAAACAAACATATCGCAAAACTCCTATCTTTACTAGCCATCTCAAAACATGAGTGCTAAAGCGTTTCAAAAATAAAAACCTTCGCCGCCACATAAAATGTGACAACATCGGGCATCTCTAGCTATCTATGATAGTAGCACGATGATGACGCCCTGTCAACGCCTATCCAGACCCATTCGGCAGGATTTTTTCTCGCCGCGCCTTGACACTGCCAGATCACAGCAAGAAATTTTCTAAGCTAACAGCGACCAATACTTCATGACTGAAATATCATATGATATACTATATTTGTTGCCGCCTCCAATCACTGGCAACAGAGAGGAGGTGACTAACATGTTGTCCACACTCTCAACCTTTTTGCTCTCTGTCTGCTCCAGTGTAATCGCACATCTCCTGTGCAAATGGCTGGATGAACAAGACAAATAAGAGCACTCTGTTCCGCGTAGCGGCAACAAAAAACCCCGGGATTTGAACTGTCCCCAAAAAGTTGGACACTATAAAAATTAAATAGCTTGTTTTGCTA
>ERZ1034984.2490-NODE-2490-length-14696-cov-24.671061_pt1 | contig 14696 bp, 32 predicted proteins | sample MGYA00520589_ERZ1034984 | MGnify/ENA primary metagenome ERZ1034984 (study PRJEB33766, sample SAMN09781790) | gut metagenome | biome: gut microbiome | host: Homo sapiens | place: Madagascar | study: EMG produced TPA metagenomics assembly of the PRJNA485056 data... | reverse complement strand
GAGACGGCAGTGACGCTGTTTTGGTGGCTCCCCGGCTGGTGATGGTGCTGGAGACCATCCGCGCCCACTTCGGCGCTCCGGTGGTGATCCAAAGCGCCTATCGCACGCCGCAGTACAATGCCAAGGTTGGCGGCGTGGCCCATAGCCAGCACTGCTATGGCATGGCGGCGGATATCTCCGTCAGCGGCCAGAAGCCGGAGACGGTGGCGGCCTTCGCCCGGTCGATCATGCCAGACTGGGGCGGCGTCGGCATCTACGCCAAGAAAGGCTTCACGCACATTGATGTGAGGGAAGCAAAAGCCGACTGGACAGGCTAAAATCTGAAAGGAGGGCCAGAAGATGGCAACATCCACGCTTTTTAGCGCTCTGCAAGTCTGGGGAACCTATGGAAAAAACAAACCGAGAGATCCGGGCGCTGTTGTCATCCATGGCCCCGGCCCGGGCGGCGCAGGCCGTCCGGCTGGTAGGCTTGCCGCCTGACGAGGAGACGGCGGTGCTGGCGGTGGACGTCCACGGCCAGAGCTGCCTACAGGCGGCGGCGCTGCTCCACGTCAGCGTAGATGGCCTCGCCAAGATCCGGCGGCGTGCCTACGCCAAGATCGCGGATGATATGCAGGGGTAAAAGGAAAGCCGTGTCCGATTCGGACACGGCTCTTTCTTTAGGCAGTTTGAGGGCAGAATACAGGCAGTTTCCGGGCAGTTTGGCTGTCCGGATTTTTTGTATCATAGAAGTGTAAAGGAGGCGCACACAATGTACGAGCGGCTTTTGGCCTGCGGGTATCCGGCGGAGTTGGCGCGAGATATTGTTGCGCAGACCGATCCGGCAGAGCTGGAACGCTGTGTGCGCATGATCGAGCTGCTCTACGATGACCGGAGGGAATATGTATAACCATTTCAACCCAAACCCCTGTGGGAAAAATGTGGGGGATTGCACCGTGCGGGCAATCGTTAAGGCTACCGGCAAGGATTGGGGCGAGATCTATTTAAGGCTCTGTATCCAAGGGTATCTGGATGGTGATATGCCGTCGGCAAACGCTTGCTGGGGGCGGTATCTCCGCAGTATCGGATACCGGCGGTACATTGCGCCGGACACCTGCCCAGACTGCTACACGGTGGGCCAATTTGCGGAGGATCACCCAAAAGGCACCTATATTCTGGCTCTGTCCGGCCATGTGGTCTGCGTCTGCGACGGCATGATCTGGGACAGTTGGGACAGCAGCAACGAGAATATCTTGTATTACTGGGTCAAGGAGGATGACTAAAATGGCTTACACACCTTACGGATGGCAAAACCCTTATTATGCACAGCCCATGCCGGATAATCTGGCACAACTTCGTCAACAGCAGATGCCTCCAATGATGGCACCACAGCCCCCTCAGAATCCGGTGGCGCAGAGCGGTGTGCAGTGGGTCAGCGGCGAACAGGAGGCCCGGAACTGGATGATTGCGCCCAATGCCGCCGTGGCTTTGTGGGACAGCTCCGCGCCTACGGTGTACCTCAAGAAGGCGGATGCCAGCGGTAAACCGTCCCTCACGATTTATGACCTCGTAGAACGCACAGAAACGCCCCGTACAGCCACGCAGGAAAAGGGCGTGGAGTTTGTCACCAGAAAAGAATTCGACGCACTAGCGGCGCTTGTGGGCGAATTGAAGGGCAAGAAGAAGCGCAAGGTAGAGGAGGAAGAGGACGATGAGTAACAATCCGTTTTTCAATGCGTTAGGTGGCGGACAGATGCCGGGGTCGATGAGCGGCTTTCCTCAGCTTTTACAGCAGTTCAAGCAGTTCAAGGCAAGTTTTAAAGGCGACCCAAAAGCGGAAGTGGAGAAGATGCTGCAAAGCGGCAAAATCTCACAAGATCAGTTGAACAAGATACAGTCAATGGCAAACCAATTTCAGGGGCTTTTCAAGTAATCAAAATCGTGGCCACGGTTTGATATAAATATTTTTTCAAAAGGAGTGATACTATGTCTCTTTCCTCTGACGGCACCATGCTGACTATGCCTGTGGCTCCTGCCAACACCGGAAACGGTAACGGCTTCGGCTGGGGCGGCGATGGCGCATGGTGGATCGTGCTGTTCCTCATTTTCGCTGCGTTCGGCGGCTGGGGTAACGGCTTCGGTTTCGGTGGCAGCGGCAACGGCGTGATGGACGGTTATGTCCTGACTTCTGATTTTGCCAATGTCGAGCGCAAGATCGACAGTGTAAATCAGGGTCTTTGCGACGGATTTTACCAGCAGGCGCAGCTTATCAACGGCACCAACATGGCGATGGCAAACGGCTTTGGGCAGGCTGAGCTTTCCCGCAGTAACCAGCAGGCGGCTCTCATGCAGCAGTTGACTGCCATGCAGATGCAGGCCGCTGAGTGCTGCTGCAACACCCAGCGCAGCATCGAGGGCGTGCGCTATGACATGGCCGCTCAGGCTTGCGAGACCCGGAACACGGTGCAGAACGCCACCCGGGACATCATCGACAACGCCAACAGCAACAGCCGCGCCATTTTGGACTTCCTGACCCAGAGCAAGCTGCAGGATCTCCAGAGCGAGAATCAGGGCTTGAAGCTGGCCGCATCTCAGGCGGCGCAGAACAGCTATCTGGTGTCCCAGCTCCGGCCTTCTCCCATTCCGGCCTACACGGTGCAGAACCCCTATTGCTGCAACCAGTTTGCCGGATGTGGTTGCTGACAACTGCATAGCGTAGCTTTTTGTTGGCAATGTTTTGTTGACGCCAACAAAATGTTCGGCCCCGTGCCGATACTGATGACAAAGCGGCGGGGCAGTAGCCCTGCCGCTGATTTTATGTTGACGTCACCCTTTTCATATGATAGAATCAAAATAACAGCAAAGCAAACTGTATGGAGGGTGTATATATGTCAAATTTTATAGACATTACAGGGCAAAGGTTTAATCACTTGGTGGTAATCAAAAGAGTTCCAAATGATGCGCATGGGATAGCTAAGTGGGAATGCCGTTGCGATTGCGGGAAAACAACAATAGTTCGTGGGAAAAACTTGAAAAACGGGGCAGTTAAGTCTTGCGGTTGTTTGAAACATAACGCAACAAATAAAACCCATAATATGACGCATACTCGTATTTACCAAACATGGGCAGCCATGAAAAGCCGTTGTTATAATCCCGGGAACCAATCTTATAAGGACTATGGAGGAAGAGGCATAAAAGTCTGCGAGGAATGGAATAACGATTTTGAATGCTTCTATAATTGGGCGATTAAAAACGGTTACTCGGATTTTTTGACAATAGAGCGTATAAATGTGGATGGCGATTATTGCCCCAACAATTGCAGATGGTTGTCAAAAGCTGAGCAATCAAACAATCGACGGTCGTGTATCGTTATTAGCTATCAAGGGAAAACCCAAAATCTTTCACAATGGTGTAAAGAACTTGGGTTAAATTATAAGAGAATAAACAACAGAATTGTTAAACTTGGAATGACTTTTGAGGAAGCGATTACTAAACCAGTTCAAGAAAACAAACGAAATATGAAAGCGAGGTCTATTTATGGCTGAATTTACAGCATCCAATATTCAAAGCGTTGCTGCTGGGCAGAATGTGCCCTTGACCGAAACTGCGGTCAATAGCAAGCCCTGCATCGTCCACCGTGAAGGAAGCGGGCTTGTCACCCTGCGCGGTCTGACACAGCAGTGTAAGGCGCGCTTTAAGGTGAGCTTTGGCGCGAATATTGCCGTCCCAACGGGCGGCACAGTAGGCGCGATCACCACGGCGCTTGCCGTCAACGGCGAAGCACTCAACGGAGCAACGGCAACCGTTACCCCGGCTGCGGTTGAAAATTATTTTAACGTCTACGTCAGCGCCATCGTGGAAGTGCCGCGCGGCTGCTGCGTGACCGTTGCGGCGAAGAACACCAGCGCGGAGACGGTCAGCTTTGCCAATAGCAATCTGACGATCGACCGCGTGAGCTGAGAAAGGAGAACACAATGGGAATGAAATCTATGTATGAACTGCGGGATATGCTTTGCAAAGAACTGGACGAACTGATCCGCAAGGGCGAGCTGGGTGCCGGGGATCTGGACATTGCCCACAAGCTGACGGACACCATCAAAAATATCGACAAAATCGAGGCAATGGACGAGCGCGGCTATTCCGGTCGCTATCTGGACGATGACCTGCGTGGCTACAGCCGTGGCAGCTCCTATGCCCGTCGGCATTACGTCCGAGGTCATTACAGCCGCACGGACGCCACCGAGCATCTGCGTAGCCAGATCAACGATATGATGCGCGAGACCGACGATGACCGCATCAAGGATGCCCTGCGCCGTGCAATGGACATGATGGAGGAATAAAGGGGGTAGGCCCCAATGATTGACGAGCGAGAACTGGCGCTATGGATCAAGCGGTTAGAAACAGAAGAGTCCAGCTGGGCGAACTATGAAAAACTGGCGGCACTGTATACCATCCAAAACCAGAACCGAGAGCCGGTGAGGGAATCTCGCATGATCGAGGCGTATTCTGCGGCTCCCGCGCCTGACAGTGATTTCCTCCGGGCGGTGTCTAACGTTGACCCAGCCCGTGCGTGGGAGGTCATGGACGAGCTGATGGACAGCTTGAAAGTGGTCAACGAGCGGGTTTATAATAGCGTCATGCGGAAATTGGAAAACTAAACTTAACCCCCTCGGCAAATGCCGGGGGGTTAGTTATATTTTAATGTAGGTGTTGCGACATGAAAATAAGACTAACTTGGCGTTACAAAAAACGCACCGTCATTGTCTGCGTCGATGCGCTGGATTGTGCGTACCCAGAATTCCTTTTTTGCCTGCCGGTCTAAATCAGGATATTCCTTCAACTCTCGCCGTAATGTTTCAAGGTCAAATTCTTTTATAGGCTCCGGGTTTATTGCCGCGAGCTGCTGTTTCAATTCCGTATAGTCTTTTTTGTATTCTTCGATTTCAATCAAATCCGACAGATACAGGTCTTTTAGTTTTTGCATTTTCCGCTTGATTTGCTCCGCCGTTTTGGGCGGCTTTTTTTCTGCGGTTTTTGATTTGGAGTAATACTTTTTTGCGATCCCCTCAAATTCCCTCAGAAGGTAATCCTCAAGCACGTCTTCTCGGATTCTAAGAATGTGCGGACAGTCGGCTGGGTCGAGTGTGTGCGTTCTGCATCGGTAGTACTTGTACACCTGCTTTACAGTCTCCGGCTGCATATTTCTACCGCACTCCCGGCAACGGAGAATTCCGGTAAACAAATATATTCGATCCGCACTGGCGTTCCGCTGGCTTCGCCGTTCCAAGATTTTCCCAGCAAGGTCGAAGGTTTCTCGATCGACGAGTGCGGGCAATGCGTTTTCCACGCCGAACGCCTCACCTAAGTACAGGCGGCTTCTCAACGCATCCTTGTATTTGTTGTACGAGCGTTTGATCCCCCACTCCGTTGCCATATACCGCCTTAGCGCAAGGATGCTTTGCAGCCGTATAAAGGCTGGGAACATATCTCGCGCTGCAGCTGCGGTTTCTTCATCAATGGCGTAGCGCCGGTTCTTCACGCAGATTCCGATAGGAGTTTTCCCGTTAGTGGGCTGGCCCTTTGCCCTCTTGCCCTCGTTGATGGCCTTAATGCGCTCCGATGTGCGGTCAGCTTCGTCCTGCGCTACCGACAACATAATATTGACCTTCAATCGCCCTGATGCAGTCCGCGTTTCGTAGTCCTCTCTAATGGCCTGCCAATCCACATGATTTTTGTCGAGAACCTCTTGCACGGCGTAGTACCCCGCCACATTCCGAAACCACCTATCCAGCTTGACAAAAAGGATGGTGTCGATTTTCCCGGCGCGGCAATCATCAAGCAGGCGCATCAAGGCCGGACGCTTTTTATACGGCTTTCTGGCGCTGATTCCGGCGTCCTCGTAAATGCCCACAACCTCCATGCCGTGTGCGGCGGCATATGCAATCAGAGCCTCCCGCTGGTCTGCCAGGGACAGGCCGTGCTTCGCCTGTTCTTCGGTCGATACCCTGATGTACAGTGCTACACGGATGCGTAGATTATTTGGTAGAGTGACCACTATTTTTTGGCACATGTTATCCCCTCCAAAATCCATAGTTGGCACAATGGATGTCAACCCAAACGCACCAGGCAAAAAGCCCGATGATCAATAGTGACAAACCGAGTATGATCCACCTGTATAGCTTCACGGAGTGCCAAAGATTGCACAGTTCTGTGTCCATCAGGCCGATGGTCTGCCGTTTGTTCTCAAGGCGGTGTTCTAGTCCGTCCTTTTCCGCTTGCAACGTTTCCTCACTGGCCGTCAGATGATCTCCGATGCCGTAAAATTCATCCAGCGACACGCCAAGGACGGCGCATATTGGCCCAACCGTGGAGATATAGGGGGCCTTGGAAGCATGGGTAAAGAAATTGTTGACGGTAGACGGCGGAATCCCCGATGCTTCAGCTATGTCCTGAATGGTCATACCCAAAGCGTTACGTTTCGCCTTACAAACTTCCTGAATTGTCATAAAAAGTGCCTCCTTACCCCCAAAATCAAAATATGGGTAAAGGCGGCACAAACTTTTAAACGGCTGAAAATGCCAAAAACCAAGCTTTGGGACTTGCCCACCCAACCCTGTTTTTGCTACGCTTTGATTACGGCAAGCCGACGTCCCCAGGCTTGCTCCCGGCTCCGCCGTTTGTTGCAGAGGCGGCGGGGCCGGGTTTTTCACTTACTTTATTTCCCAAGAGTTTCCGCAATTCTGGCAAAGGCAAATCTTTTGATTTTTTACAACGGTCTTTTCGCCACCTTTGCTTTTCTTCCACACGAGATTAGACATGCCAAGGGTTGATACCGCCATCAAGCCGCGAGCAGCATTGTTGGTATGGCATCCGATGCCGTTCCCGTGCTTTTTGGTTTTACTTGACACTTGCTCCATAGAGATTGTTACATTTTCGCTTCCGCAATTAGGGCAAACCATAGTGAAGCTCCTTTCATTCTTTTATATGCGTATATGTAAATATTCAATATGTGCGGTCAACCGTCATGCCCCCATATCTTGCGGTTGCAAAATCATGGTGGTGTGCTATAATAATCGAACAGACGTTCTATTCGCAAATGATGAACGGAGGATACATAGATGTTGGATTTACCGGCAAACTGTGATATAATGGCAACAGAACAGCTTGAAGAAATTCGCAACAAACTGATGCATGCCGTACTGCTTTTGCCGCAAGAGGAACAGGTAGAATTGCTGCGAATGATTAAAGGAGGAAACGATGGTGTATAATCAATTGTGGTATGAAAATCCCAACGTCCTTAAAGCCGTAAACGCGTGTCTCAACGTATTGGAAGCGTCTGGCATTTCGGCGGAATGCGCTACGCTTGTTCCGGGCTGTTTGGCGGAGGCTATTAAATGCAGCAATTATGAAACGCTAAAGCAAGGAGCATTCAAGAGCGCTCCCATTTCTGTAACCGCCAATAATGACGGCGGGTACAGTATTATGCCTGAAAGCCTGCAATGTATTGATCTACTATGGCCGAAGTGATACCCTTTGCCACCGTTTCAATTACCGATAGAGATATTGACTTCAAGGATTTTAAAACAGCGTTTGTTTTTGCCCAGCTTTCTTTTCCCCCGATGTTTGCGATAAAGTCATGGCCTTTTGGCGTGATGTGATAAATTGTATTCAAGTAAAAATATCCAAACATTTCGCTTGTTGCAAAGGAAAAATCTGTTTTTAAGTATCCGCTTTCTGAAAGCTGTACAACATGATATATGATCTCTTCTCTTGAATAGTTGCCAGAAAGCAAGCGCACCAAACAGGGAATGCTGACATAGCTAAATTTTCTTAGCCCATTTGGATTTTCAACCGCAGTTTCAACGGAAATACGATCTTCGACCAAAAGCATAATATCCCGTAAGCAATCTGGGTTCAGTTTCATTCCGTGCCCCTCTTGCTTTTCAGATACCCGATATACCGGCATACTTCCGCCAGTTCGGCGGGTGTCGCGTCCCGGATATAATCTAATATTTCCTGCGCTTCCGCGCTCACGCCCTCGATCTTCGGATCGGGGGTTTCTTTTATGCCCTTAGCCTCGACCAGTTTCCGCACCGTCTCAATATTCTCTAAGCACTTTGCGGTTGCTTCTGGGGTTTCCCCCTCGCGCAACAAAATTTCGTCGGGAGTAGCTTTAAGAAGCTGACATATCCGTGCGGCTTCTTCTGGGGATGGGAGATTTTTCCCACGCCTTACTTCACTTAACCACCTCTTGTGTTTCCCGATCATTTTCGAAAATGATGCTTCGCTCCAGCTTTTAGCCGAAACTTTTTCTGCTATCGAATCTACGTTTGGTTGGACTGTATCTCTTTTTGGCATATCTACTCCTGAATAAATCGTAATGCAGCAGCGTGTACGTCATGCTCAAATTTTTCGTTTTCAACAGATATCCGTCTATTCCGCTTGTGCTTGTTGTTCCTGATTACGTCAATTTTTCTTTTCTTTATTTTATTGATTCTCTCAGCGAAATACTTGCTGTTTAATCCACCACGGCGAATCGCCTTTTTTAACCAAAATATGGCGTTGTCAAATTCCCACTCTTGCTCGTATAACTTGGAAAACATATTGCATGTAAATGTAAAGTCTAACGATGCAAATTTATCTAAAACAGTAAATGGTATTTTTCCGATTGCTTCTTCAAACGCTCCGATTGCAGCAAGCCTAAAATCAGCTCCTTTGTTCGCAAACGCATAAGCAACCGCGAATTTATCAAAAGCCGATGCCGAATTTCTATATTTTGTTACGGCAATTTCAAAAAGTACGTATCGGGGCTTGTACTTTATTACATACGCCTCGTTCACAAGCCCAAGAGACTGAAATTCCGCAGGGTACTTTGTTTTAACGATAGACAGCACTTTCCTGACGACATCCGCTTCATGTTGCGAAAAACGAGTTAAATCATATTTGTAGTTCGCCGCAATAATGCTTTGTGATGAATTTTGTTCATACTGTTCTGGATAATAGGCATACGGGTTATTCGGCCCTTTAGGCCGCGCAAGAATTAAGTCAATGTCTAAAAGCATATCTACCAAAAAATAGATGTATTTTTGTGCAATTCCACAAAAACCAACAAAATGGTCGTGTTTGGCTTTACAACACACAAAATGTAAGCTATAATAATCTCGTGAGTTATCATAGAGACAACAAAAAACAAGACCCCCAAAGAAAAATCCTTTTTGCGGGTTCCATAGACGATATTTTGTTGGCTGACACTTACATGATAGCGGCGGCGGTTTCGTTTGTCAAGTGAAAACTCACATTGACTGCGGCAGAGATAAAAAACCGCCCCGAAGTCTCTGCAACAAACTTCGGAGCGGTTGGAAGCGAACTCGTTTGCTAAATGGAATACCCCTCTGCAACAGAGTACGCCATTTGGCGCGTAGTTTAACTCCCATGCTTACCATACCACATATTTCTGCCGCAGTCAATGATTTCTCACACCGAAAGGAGGGCACATGACTTGGCATTGAAGGAACTTCGAGAACGTTCCAGCCTGACCCGTGCACAGGTAGCAAAGAAACTGAATGTGGACTTGTCCTGTGTGACGCATTGGGAACTGGGAGACTGGCGACCGGCACGGAAGTACCACAAGAAGCTGGCGAGGATGTACGGCGTGACGGTGAACGAACTGTTCGAACCCAGCAGTGAGCAATAACAGGAGGAAAAAGGAATGAAGGAAATTAAGGTACGGATCACATTTACGGAACCCATTCTTGGGACAAGCCCTGCAAACCCAGACGTATATCGGGAGTTTATCGGTTCCAAATCCCCGGATGCGTTAAACATTGAGGACGAAGTTGCCGCGCTGGGCGCTGATGCCGTGGCGGAAAAGGCCATGACGGTGTTTCCCCGGACGGAGGACGGTACCCCGTTCCTGTATGACTATCAGATCAAAGGCTTTTTCAAAGACACCTGCGGCGGCCTCCGCAAGGTCAAGGGCACGGCCAGTGAGAAGATCAAGGCCTACAAGAAGGAGATTGATAAGCTGATCTTCCCGGAGCCCCGCGTGATCCCGCTGGAGTTTGACGGCCCCGTTGGTGAGTGCCAGCGCCCCCTGAGAGCGCAGACGGCCCAGGGCGAGCGCATCAGCCTTGCCATGAGTGAAGAGATCCCCGCAGGCGCTACCTGTGAGTTTCGGGTGACCTGCCTCTGCGACGATCACGAGAAAGCTGTCCGGGAATGGCTGGACTATGGCCGCTTTTCCGGCATCGGTCAGTGGCGCAACAGCGGCAAGGGCCGGTTCACCTGGGAGGAACTCCAGTAACGCAGCGGAAAAGCAGTGCCAAGCGTGGCAAAGCAACGGCATAGCATTGCATAGAGGCGCTATGGAAAGGCCACGGCTCGTTCCGCAAAGCAACGGAAGGGCTTAGAGTCGATAGGCACCGCAAAGGAATAGACAGGTATTGAGCTGCAACGGCAATGCACAGAGAGGCAAGGCAATGCAATGGAATGGTTCAGAACGGTACAGAATCGCAGCGGAATTGCGTAGCCCAGCAATGCTTGGCGTAGCAACGGAAATGCAGTGATTTGCTATGCAAAGGCAACGCACAGAGAAGCAATTCAGCGCAAAGCCAAGGAAGATAAATGCAAAGAAAAGCGTAGGAAATGCTTAGATGAGAATGGCGGTGGAATAGCGGAGTTACGTATCGCTAAGAGCAGCAAAGGAATGGAATAGATAAGCTCGGCAGTGCGGCGTCACAGATCTGCCATGGATAGCAGAGGAAATGTTTAATAACAGGAGAATAAAAAGGTGAAGCACATGAATGAGAACTGGGCAATTTGCCATGACAACGGTATCGCGGGACAGCGCGGCGCAAGCGATGGTTTCACTTCCGAGGCGCAGGCCGTAAAATTTGCGGCAGAGATGGCGTCGCATGGCGTTACCATCTACGAAATCTGGCGTGTGGAATAAAAAATGCCCCGCCCGGTGTAGCAGACCGGGCAGGGCGGCGGAACAAATCTTAGGTTCAGATATGTGTCCTGTGGCTATTTTAGCACAGGGGAAAGGAAAAGGCAATGGCGAAGAAACGAAAAATCGAATACCGGATCATCTGGGTATCCCCGCCTGACCCGGTGAAGATCATGACGGAGTTCGGCAAGATCTGGTCGCGGGAGCATGGCCTTGAGTTTGACGGTGTTTACACCAAAGAGGGGGACGTGAAGCAATGAACTGGAATCTGTTCTTTATGATTGTCGGCGTGGCCTATGCGGCCACTTGGGTATTCAAGGTTGTAGATTTCATCGAGGGAGGTAACCCGCATGAGAAAGCGTGACCGACGCACCAGAGAGCAGCGGAAGGCGGACGCCTCCGCATGGATGGGCTTTATGAGTTTTCTGACCCTGCTGCTGATCACCATTGCGTATATGGTGGTGAGCGCGCGATGAACAGAAAGAACCGGCATGAGCGCCATCCGCTGGATCTCTGCCCGGTGTGCGGCATGGACAGCGGTAAGCGGGTGCAGTCTACGGACGCACCGTTTAAACACTATGTACGGTGTTCCACCTGCGGCGCTATCACAGCGGGTTATGCCCAGCAATCCAACGCCACGAAAGCGTGGAAGAGAGGGGATGCGTGGAAATGAAGATCTATCCGGTGTGCGCGAGATGTTCCATCGTCATGAACCCCAATGCGTTTGACGATGTGGCTCCGGGGTTTTTGATCAACGGCGAGTGCTGCTGCCCGGAGTGCGCGAAGGATTGGCTCAAGGATGAGGTTGACAGCGATCCGGAAGCCGTGGCGCGGGCTATGGGGATTGCGATCATCGAAATCCCGGAGGACTGATATGAACCAGTGTGAGCGGATCTTGAAGTATCTGGATGAACACGGCAGTATCACACGGGCCGAGGCCATGAGCGAGTGCGGCATTGCCAATTTCACGGCGCGGGTCTCTGACTTGCGGCGGGACGGCGTGGCGCTGGACGTGGAGACGGTCACACAGAAGAACCGCTACGGCGAGACCGTGCGGTTTGCGAGATATAGGAGAAAAGAATGAACCTTTACGAAATTGACGCGGCCATTACGGCCCTGGTAGACCCGGAGACCGGCGAGGTCAGCGACTTTGACGCATTTGATCGGCTGAGCATGGCGCGGGATCAGAAGATCGAGAACATCGCGCTATATTACAAGAATCTGGTGGCAGATGCCGCTGCCTACAAGGCTGAGAAGCTCGCCTTTGCCGAACGGCAGAAGGCGGCGGAGAACAAGGCCCAGCGCCTCAAGGACTATCTGGCGTATGCCTTGCAGGGGCAGAAATTTGAATCCCCCCGCTGCGCGGTGAACTTCCGCAAGACTACCAGCGTGAATGTGGCTGACCCTGACACTGTTCTGGCGTGGCTGCAGGACAATGCACACGAGGATTGCATCCAGTATGCGGAGCCGACCATCAGCAAGGCGGAGCTTGCCAAGATCCTGAAAACAGAAGCCGTCCCCGGCGCGGAGCTGGTGAATGGTTATAGCGTGGGGGTGAAGTGATGAATATCTATGAGAAAATCGTTGCCATCATGAAGGATGTGCAGTATCTGGCAAAGGACGACCATGTGTCCTTCGGCTCCACCAGCTATAAGGCGCTGTCCGAGGAAAAGGTCACATCCATTATGCGGGCGGAGCTGCTGAAATACAACCTTGTGGTGTTCCCAATCTCTCAGGCCACCAACCGCACCGGCAACATTACCCATGTGGACGTGTTGTATCGGATGGTCAACGTGGAGAACCCGGAGGAATCCATTGAGATTGCCTCTTGCGGGGATGGCGCAGACACACAGGACAAGGGTTCCGGTAAGGCCATGACCTATGCGTTCAAGTATATGTGGCTGCGGACCTTCGCTTTGCCCACCGGAGAGGACCCGGACAAAATCTCCACGGAGGAACTGGAATACAAGGCCAAGACCCAGCAGGAGTGTATCTGTGAACGGTGTCAGAAGCCCATCTACCCCGTGAAGAAGCGGGACGGGAAGCCGTGGGAAGTGGAGGATATGGTGACTTACAGTCGGAAGATGTTCGGCGCTCAGCTGTGCGGCGACTGCATGAAGTTGGCGAAGAAGGAGCGGGATCATGCAGGCTGATACATTCCGCTGGTCTATGGACAGTGCTGGGGACTGGCTGTGCATCCAGACCGACAAGGCGCGACAGGTGCTTGACACGCTGAAAGAGGGCAAAGGCTATGACGTGGAGATCAAGGAACACCGGGAGAAGCGGAGCCTCGACGCGAATGCGTACTTCTGGGTTCTGGTTGACCGGCTGGCCGAAAAAATCCGGATTCCAAAGACGGATATTTACCGGAGATACATTCGGGAGATCGGCGGCAATCATGAAATGGTCTGCGTGATCGATTCAGCCGTGGAAAAGCTGCGGAACGGGTGGGAACACAATGGGCTTGGCTGGCAGACGGATACCATGCCCAGCAAGCTCCCCGGCTGCACGAACGTTGTTCTGTACTACGGTTCCAGCACCTACGATACCGCGCAAATGTCACGGTTGATCGACCTGATCGTACAAGATTGCAGGGAGCAAGGTATTGAGACCCTGCCTCAGGAGAAGCTGGCGGGGATGATGGAGGAATGGGGCCGATGAGCAAGAGCATCATGCAAGACCGCCGGGAGTGTTACCTGACCAGCTTTACAGAGCGGTTGGCAAAGCACCACGTCTATGGCGGCGGCAGGCGGCAGCTATCCGAGAAATGGGGCTGCTGGGTGTATCTCCGTGCCGACTGGCATAACATGGCCGACTACGGCGTTCACGGCAAGAATGGCCACGAACTGGACTTGCGCTTGAAGCGCGAGTGCCAGAAGCGGTTTGAAGAACTGCATGGCCATGAGAAATTCATGGAAGTTTTCAAAAAAAATTATTTGGGGGAATGAATATGCTGAACAGAATTATTGTGATGGGCCGGATGACCCGTGACCCTGAATTGCGCCGCACCAACAGCGGCACGGCGGTTGCATCTTTCTCTCTGGCTGTTGACCGGGATTTCAAGTCCCAGTCCGGCGAAAAGGAAACGGACTTCATCGACATCGTGGCCTGGCGTAATACAGCCGAATTTGTGAGCAAGTATTTCTCTAAGGGCCGCATGGCCGTTGTGGAGGGCCGCTTGCAGCTGCGTGACTGGACGGACAAGGACGGCAATAAACGCCGCACCGCCGAGATCGTGGCCGACAGCGTATACTTTGGCGATTCCAAGCGGGATGGTGGGGGCACGGTGCAGAGCGAACCGCAGGGCGGTTTCAGTGAGATCGAGGATGATGGGGACCTCCCGTTTTAAGGCGGTGGGCGAATGCCGAACAGGATCATCAAGGATAGCATCAGGACGAGCAAAAGCATCAACGCAATGTCGGATTTCCAATTCCGATTGTGGGCGTACCTGATCACCTATGTTGATGATTATGGGCGCGGCAGCGCAGACCCGGAATTGCTCAAAGGCTTTGTATTCCCCCGCAAAAAAGGTGTGACTGAGGGAACGATCAGTAAGACGCTTGCAGAATTGGCGACCATAGGCTCTGTGATCCTCTATGAAGTTGACGGAGAACCGTACCTATGTTTTCCAAACTGGAGCGAACACCAGAAGGTGAGGAACAAAGTAAGCAAATTCCCGGCACCTGCTGACGGATTGATTACATCTGAAATCAATTGCAATCAATTGCAAGCAGGTGAAAGCAAATGCGCCCGTAATCCAATCCAGAAT
>ERZ1034984.2485-NODE-2485-length-14719-cov-5.402687_pt1 | contig 14719 bp, 11 predicted proteins | sample MGYA00520589_ERZ1034984 | MGnify/ENA primary metagenome ERZ1034984 (study PRJEB33766, sample SAMN09781790) | gut metagenome | biome: gut microbiome | host: Homo sapiens | place: Madagascar | study: EMG produced TPA metagenomics assembly of the PRJNA485056 data... | reverse complement strand
GGTCTGCACATCATCGGTGATCTTGGAATTCTCACCGCCCATGATTCCGGCAATACCGACAGCCTTCTCGCCGTCACAGATCATCAGCATGGTATCATCCAGCTCTCTCTCCTGGCCGTCCAGCGTCATGAACTTCTCACCGTTTGCAGCTCTCTTTACCACGATCTGCTTTCCGGCGATCGTATCCAGATCATAGGCATGCATTGGCTGTGCATACTCTTCCATCACGTAGTTTGTGATATCAACGATGTTATTGATCGGACGGATGCCCACGGAAGCGAGACGTCTCTGCATCCATTCCGGAGACGGAGCCAGCTTGATATTCTTCACAACGCGGGCTACATAACGAGGACACAGTTCCGGAGCCTCTACCTTGACCGAGATATAGTCATTGACATCTTCATCATTGCCGGTCTCGGCAACCACCGGAGGAACAAACTCCTTGCCAAAGGTTGCCGCAGCCTCTCTGGCCAGACCCAGTACTCCAAAACAGTCCACACGGTTGGATGTGATCTCATACTCAAATACCACATCGTGCAGGCCCAGCAGCTCGATGGCATCGGATCCCACCGGCGCATCCTTGTACTCCGGATTATCACTCAGGATATAAATGCCGTCCGGAGCAGCATCCGGATACATATCGGTGTTGGAACCCAGCTCGTCGATGGAGCACATCATGCCGAATGACTCCACGCCGCGGAGTTTACCTTTCTTGATCTTAAATCCTCCCTCGGCCTCTCCGTCCTTGTGGCTGGATGCTACGCGTCCTCCCTCAAGAACTACAGGGACTTTGTCGCCCTCTTTGACATTCGGTGCACCGGTCACGATCTGCACCTCTGTGCCGGCCTCATCGATCTGTACCTGACAGATCACCAGTTTATCCGCATCCGGATGTCTCTCGATCTTATTGATCTTTCCTACAATGATCTTCTCCAGATTCTGGTCGAATCTGACAAATCCTTCTACTTTATTGCCTGACAATGTCATCGCATCGGTGTACTCCTGTGGAGTACAGTCCAGATCCGGAACATAGGCCTTCATCCATGAATATGATGTATTCATCTCTCTATCCTCCCTTTCTTAGAACTGCTTCAGGAAACGTGTATCGTTCTCGTATAACAGACGCATATCGTCGATCTCATACTTGAACAGCGCGATACGTTCCAAACCAACACCGAACGCAAAACCGGTATACTCCTCAGGATCGATATTGCTCATCTCAAGCACATGCGGATGAACCATACCGCAGCCCAGGATCTCTACCCAGCCGGATCCCTTACAGAAACGGCATCCCTTGCCGCCACACTTGAAGCAGCTTACATCCATCTCCGCACTTGGCTCGGTAAACTGGAAATGATGTGGACGGAATTTGACCTTGGTGTCCTCGCCAAACAGTCTCTTGGCGAATTCCTGAAGCGTTCCCTTCAGATCTGCAAAAGTAATGTTCTTGTCGATCACAAGTCCCTCGATCTGATGGAAGGTCGGAGAATGAGTGGCATCCACCTCATCGGAACGGAACACTCTTCCGGGAGCGATCATACGGATCGGCAGCTTGCCCTTTTCCATCTCATGCACCTGGACAGACGAGGTCTGGGAACGAAGCAGGATATCCTTTGTGATGTAGAACGTGTCCTGCTCATCCTTCGCCGGATGGTCCGCCGGAATGTTGAGTGCCTCAAAGTTGTAGTAGTCATACTCTACCTCAGGGCCTTCCACAACCTCATAACCCATGCCCACAAAGATGTCCTCGACTTCCTCCAGGGTGATGGTGTTCGGATGACGATGGCCGATCATCTGTTTCTTACCAGGTAAGGTAACATCGATCGTCTCCGCCTTCATCTTCTCCTCGCACAGCGCCTTCTCAAACGCAGCCTTTTTCTCTTCTAATCTCGCTTCGATCTGCGTGCGTGCCTCATTGACCATCTGTCCTACCTTTGGACGATCCTCCGGAGCTACATCCTTCATGGCCTTGAGAATGGAGGTCAGTTCACCTTTCTTGCCGAGGAATGCCACTTTGATCTCATTGAGTTTCTCTAACTGTGTAGAATCTTCAATCTGCCTGGTGGCATTTTCCATAATTCCTTTCAACTTGTCTTTCATGTCATTGTCCTTTCTGCCTGCGGCTTGTAGTATGGGCATTGTATCATAACATAAAAAATGCCCTCTGTCTGTCACAGAGAGCATGTCAGTCTTTTGTGTTATGGCACCTCTGTCAGCAGACGCTGTCCAGGGACGGAATACTCCGCGGTACCACCCTGTTTTTTATGTTTGCTCCTGTCCGGAGCCCTGCATAAACACTTCATTTCACGTAACGTGTGAGATCCGTCACTCTCTACTGTCTGATTCAAGAGTGCAGCTCCTGTGTGAAATTCGTCATCTGTGGGAACGCAGAAGGCTTCCAGCCGACGGCCCTCATTCTCTTGGCGGATCACAGATCACTACTGTACACATTCACAGCCTTTTCATACTCGGTCATTTTATCATAGTTCCCGGAGCTTTTCAACTATTTTTTCAAAGCCCATGGCGTGGGATGCTTTGACCAGAATGGAATCCTCCGGCCGGATCAGTTCCGGCAGTCCTGCCAGTGCACTGTCCCTGTCCGCAAAATAATACACACGCAGCCCTGATGCGGCATCAGCCTCCAGTGCCCCCTTCTGATACTGTCTGGCAAGCCCGCCGATACAGATCAGCACATTGATCCTTTTGTCTGCCGCGTAGCGTCCCACCTGTTCGTGCAGGAGTGCTTCCTGCTCTCCCAGTTCAAACATATCGCCAAGAATCGCCACACGCCGTCCCGGCACATCGGCCAGCACATCAAGCCCTGCTTTCATGGAAACCGGATTGGCATTGTAGCAGTCGTCCAGAATCGAAAGGCTGTCTGTCCGGATCACATGTCCATGACCGCCCACCGGTGCAAACTGCTCGATTCCGGCCGAGATCTCCTCAAACGTCATGCCAAGATCCAGGGCCACACTGGCCGCGGCCATGGCATTGTCGATCATATGCCTGCCCGGAGCATGGCTGTATGCCTCAAAGCTGCCCTTTGGCGTGTGGATACAGGCACGGATCCCCGCAAGACCCTGAGGCCGGATGTCCGTGGCATAGACCGGAAAGCTATCCTTATATCCGTAATACACCGGACTGCCGATCCTGTGATCCTCCCTGCAGGTAATGAGTTTGTCATCCTCTCCGTTCAGGTACACGCGGGCACCCGTTTTCAGATAATCAAAGATCTCCGTCTTTGCCTTCAGAATGCCGTCTCTCGTCCCGAGATTCTCCAGATGGCACTGTCCGATATTGGTGATCACACAGGCATCCGGTCTGGCTACCCTGCCCAGTCGGCTCATCTCTCCAAAGTCGCTGATGCCCATCTCAACCACAGCCACCTGATGGCTCGGTCGGATGCGAAGGATCGTCAGCGGCAGACCGATCTCATTGTTAAAATTTCCGAGGGTCTTGAGTGTAGCAAACCGCTGAGACAATACACTGGCCATCATCTCCTTTGTGCTGGTCTTGCCCACGCTGCCGGTGATCCCGATCACTCTTGCCGGACAAATGCTGCGGTAATACTCCGCCACATCCTTCAGCGCCTGCTCACAGGATTCCACCTGCACATATGCCACAGAGTCATCCTGTGGCGGCAGTGTGGACATACAGCACAGTGCGCCTGACTCATACGCTCCCGGTACAAACCGGTTGCCATCCACGCGCTGTCCCTTGATCGCGACAAACAGGCTGTCCTTTTCCACCTGCCTGCTGTCAATCGTCACCGATGCGATCGTAATCTCTTTTTGATCTTCCGGTCCATAATAGGTTCCTCCTGTCGCGGCAGCCACTGCCGCCGGAGTCAGTCCGGTCATTTTCTCTGACATAGTCTCCCCCATTCCGGAGCATGCTCAGTCTTCGTATTTTCTGAGTGCTTCCTTGATGATCCTCTCACAAAGATCCGGATACTCCATCCCCACAGCCTTTGCCTCCTGTGGCAGCAGACTGACCGGAGTCATACCCGGAAGCGTGTTGGCTTCCAGACAGTACATATTCCCCTGCGCATCCAGCAGGAAGTCAATTCTTCCATACACTTCCAGCTTCAGCTCACGGTACACCTCTACCGCCCAGTTCTGCATCTGTCTGGTCTGCTCTTCCTCCAGGACAGCCGGACACACATCCTGTGCCATTCCTGCCTGATATTTCGTCTTATAATCGTAGAATCCGCTCTTTGGAATAATCTCTATGATAGGAAGCGGTTCCCCCGCGATCACCCCGGCAGAGAACTCACGGCCGCGGATAAACTCTTCCACCACCACTTCATTCTCATAGCGGAACGCTTCCTGCAGTGCCTCATCATATTCCTGTGCATTGTTCGGAATGCTGACTCCGACGCTTGATCCGCCGCAGCATGGCTTGACGACACAAGGGAATCCGATCTCCTCCGGCACCGGTCTCACCGTCTGTGGTGTCACCGTATAGCCCTTCGGGGTCGGGATGCCTGCTGCATGAAAGATCTTTTTGGCCATGCCCTTGTCCATGGCAAGCGCACTTCCCAGATAGCCGGAACCGGTATAGCGGATTCCGTGGATGTCAAATGCCGCCTGCACCTTTCCGTTCTCTCCATCGGCTCCGTGCAGCCCCATATACACGATATCTGCCATCGCACAGATCCGCAGCACATTCGGTCCGAAAAAGTCCTGGGAATCTCCCGGGCGCATCGCTTTGATCTGCGCAATATCCGGATCAACGGTATCGATCTTATCGGAAAAATGGTTCAGATCTGCCTCTCCGTCAAAGATGCCGGACAGCTCCTGTCCCTCCTGTCCATATCCAAAAAAGACGTCCAGCAGGATTGCCTGATGTCCCTTTTCACGCAACGCTTTACATACCTGTGTGCCTGAGTTGATGGATACATCTCTCTCCGTACTCAGACCACCGGCCAATACTACGATCTTCATATATTCCGCTCCATTCTGAAAGGTTTCCCTTCCCGTGTTTGTTGTCTTTTCCATCTTATCACAGCGAACCGGTTTGTCAATTCTGTTCCTCTGTAAATGCCTCATACATCATGTCAATGTATTCCCAGATCTCCTCACGGCCGGATTTGGTCATGGAAGAATACGGGATCACAGGAGTTCCCTCGACCAGATCCAGCGCTTCCCGGATCTGTTTGATCTGCTTTTGCTTCTGGGATCGCTTGATCTTATCCTCCTTGGTGGCAATGATGATCGGATTAAATCCATAGTGTACGCACCATTCATACATCTGGATATCATTGGCATTGGGCTTATGGCGGATATCCACCAGAAGAAAGACCACGCGCAGGGTCTTTGAGCCCTCCAGATACCGGTTGATCATCTTTCCCCACTGTTCTACCGTATGTTGGGAAACCCTGGCATATCCATAACCCGGCAGGTCCACAAAATACAACAGGTCATTGATGTTGTAGAAATTGACAGTCTGGGTCTTTCCCGGCTGGGAGGATGTCCTGGCGTAAGAACGCCGGTTCATCAGCCCGTTGATCAGGGATGACTTTCCCACATTGGAACGACCGGCAAAGGCAATCTCCAGTTTGTCGTGTTCCGGCATAGTGCTTGTGATTCCGCACACCGTCTCCAGATTGACGCTCTTAATCTTCATATCCTACGATACTCTCCTTCCAGACTTCCTGTACATCTCTTACAAACGTTATGGTCAGTCCCTGAGTCACTTCCTCCTCAAACTCCTCGACATCCCGGCGGTTCTGCTCCGGCACGATCACCTGCCGCATCCCGGCCACACGTGCCGCCAGCAGTTTCTCTTTGAGACCGCCGATGGCAAGCACACGTCCGGTCAGAGTCACCTCTCCGGTCATGGCCACATCACTGCGTACCGGCAGTCCCAGGAGCAGTGAGCAGAGTGCCGTGGACATAGTCACACCCGCAGATGGACCGTCCTTTGGCACTGCCCCCTCCGGCACATGCAGATGAATGTCATGTTCGCGGATCCATGATGTATCCGGCAAACGGGACAGAACTAAGGTCAATGCAATCTGCGCCGACTCCTTCATGACATCTCCAAGTTTGCCGGTCAATCTAAGTTTGCCATCACCCGGCAGACCAATTGTCTCTATCTCCAGCGTATCTCCGCCAACCTGTGTCCAGGCCAGACCTCGTACCACACCCACGGCAGGCTTTTCATTCGCCGGATTGTTTCTGACTTCCGGCTTGCCCAGATACTCCTCGAGGTTGCGCACTGTAACCCGCTGTTTCTCTGCTCCTTGCTCCGCCTTCGCCATCGCCGCCCTACGGCAGATCTGCGCGATCTTACGCTCCAGGCCGCGCACACCGGCCTCTCTGGTGTACTTCTCCACCACATCCTCCAGCGCCTTGTCTGTGATCGTCAGGTCACTGCGCTCCAGTCCATTGCGCTGCTTCTGTTTCTCCCAGAGATGATCCTTGGCAATGTGGAATTTCTCCCGGCTGGTGTAGCCCGCCAGCGTGATCACTTCCATTCGGTCCAGAAGCGGTCTTGGAATCGTATTGATGTCATTGGCCGTGCAGAGGAACAATGCCTGGGACAGATCCAACGGGATTTCAATATAATGATCAGAAAAATGCTTGTTCTGCTCCGGATCCAACACCTCCAGAAGTGCGGAAGACGGATCCCCCTTGGCATCACTTCCCAGCTTGTCGATCTCATCGAGAAGGAGCAGCGGATTCTTGACTTTGGCATCTTTCAATGCCACCGCAAGCCGCCCAGGCATCGCGCCAATATACGTTCTCCTGTGTCCGCGGATCTCTGCCTCATCACGCACGCCGCCCAGACAGATCCTCTTGTATTTGCGGTTCATGGCACGTGCCACGGAACGCGCGATCGAAGTCTTTCCGGTTCCCGGAGGTCCCACCAGACAGATGATCGGTGCCTGTCCGTCCTTTTTGAGTTTCTTGACCGACAGACATTCCAGAACGCGCTCCTTGACCTTCTCCAGACCATAGTGATCAGCATCCAGCACCTCTCTGGCATGGGCAATGTCCATATTATCCTTGCTGGTCTTCTTCCAAGGCATTGCAAGCAGTGTCTCGATATACCCGCGGATAACATTGGCCTCCGCAGAGTGCATCCCGGCCTGACGGTAATGGCTGATTTCAATGGCAATCTTTTCCTTCACCTTCTTAGGTGCCTTCAACTCATCCAATTGCTGCTTGAACCGGTCTGCCTCTGAGATCGTATCTTCATCGCCCAGCTCCTTGTGGATCGCCTTGAGCTGCTCACGCAGATAGTATTCCTTCTGATTCTGGTCAACCTGTTCCTGCACACGCTCGCTGATATCCTTCTGGATCTTGAGAATCTCACGTTCCTGGCTCAGGATCACACAGAGAGCTTCATGACGTACTGCCACACTGTTGGTCTCCAGGATCTTCTGTTTGGCCAGATAGTTGATCGGCAGACTCTGCGCAATCTGATAGATCACCTCTCCCAGGCTGGAGGAGGCATCCACCTGTTCTACGATCTGCTGGTTAAATTTGCCATGATCCTGGGCATACCGCACAAACAGCATCTGCAGACTGCGAAGCATGGCCGCACTCTCCAGCGAATTCTCATCGACTGCCGGCTCCGGTGCGGCAAGCACACTTGCCTCAAGGTACTCTTCCGCCTGCGAAAGTTCTTCCAGCGTTGCGCGATATTCTCCTACAAGGATCACCCGCACAATACCCTTTGGCATCTTGGCAATCTGCGATACCTTGGCCACAGTACCTACGGTAAACAGATCCTGCTCTCCCGGTTTTTCCGTCTCCGGAGTTCTCTGTGCCACTGCAAATATCATCTGATCGGAAGCCATTGCGGCAGACAATGCCGCCTTGGTACTCTCTCGTTCCACCTCCAAAAAGGTGGTCACCCCCGGCATCACTACAATGTCGCGCAGGGCAATCACTGGCATCTTAAGCATGTTATCTCCTACCTTTCTCTATTCTGTATAAAAGGAATTACCACTATATTACAGCAAGTTGCACTTTCTGAAAAAGAGGGCACTGTCTGCGCCAGTGCCCTCTTTTACTGTTGTCTCTCTATCAGGCAATCTCGCCTTCCCGGGTTCCTGTTTTTTTCTTTTTGGTCTTCGCCGCTTTGGCCCCCTCACGGTATACCAGTTCCGGCTTGCCGGTTCCCTCGATCGCCTCTTTGGTAATGATACATTCTGCGATCGTATCGTCGGATGGCACCTCGTACATCACATCCATCATTGCATTTTCCATGATGGCGCGAAGTCCTCTGGCTCCGGTCTTGCGCTCTACCGCACACTGTGCTGCAGCAGTGACCGCCTCCGGTGTGAAGGTCAGCTTGACCTCATCCATCTCAAACAGTTTCTGATACTGCTTGGTGATCGCATTCTTTGGCTCTACCAGGATCTTTTCCAATGCCTTTTCATCCAGAAGATCCAGTCCCACATTGACCGGCAGACGTCCTACCAGCTCAGGGATCAGTCCAAACTTGACGAAATCCTCCGGAAGAACCTGCTTGAACAGTTCTCCTACATTCTCATCCTTCTGGTCAGCCACCTCATTGTTAAAGCCAATGGATTTCTTGCCGATACGGGATGCAATGATCTTATCCAGTCCTGCAAACGCTCCGCCACAGATAAACAGAATGTTCGTGGTATCTAACTGGAAGAATTCCTGATGCGGATGCTTTCTTCCGCCCTGTGGAGGCACACTGGCCACGGTTCCCTCCAGGATCTTAAGCAGCGCCTGCTGCACACCTTCACCGGATACATCTCTGGTGATGGATACGTTCTCGCCCTTTCGGGTAATCTTATCAATCTCATCGATATAGATGATGCCGTGCTCTGCACGCTTCATGTCGTAGTCTGCCGCCTGGATGATCTTTAACAGAATATTTTCCACATCCTCACCAACATATCCGGCCTCAGTCAGCGCTGTCGCATCTGCGATAGCAAACGGAACATTGAGCACTTTGGCCAGTGTCTGCGCCAGAAATGTCTTTCCGGAACCGGTTGGTCCCAGCATAATGATGTTGCTTTTCTGAATCTCCACATCCCCGACAGTCGGCTCAGACAGGACACGCTTATAATGATTGTATACTGCAACAGAAAGTACCTTTTTGGCATCTTCCTGTCCCACGACATATTCGTCCAGGAATTCTTTCATCTGCTTTGGTTTTAACAGATTAATATCCCCGTCGCTGTCTGCAAACTCCCCTTCGAGAAGCTCTTCCTCCAGGATCTCAGAACACAGATCAATACAGTTGTCGCAGATATACACGCCATTGCCGGCAATCAGCTTACGCACCTGATCCTGTGTCTTACCACAGAAGGAACATTTTAATTTAATCTCTTCTTTCTTACCTGCCATACTACTCCATTCCTTATTTATTCTTAATCTCTGGCAGAGATCACATGATCGATGAGTCCATATTCCATCGCTTCCTGTGCGGTCAGATAATTGTCTCTCTCTGTATCCGCCTGGATCACGTCAAATGGCTTTCCGGTATTCTCAGCCATGATGCGGTTCAATTTCTCCCTGGTCTGTAAAATATGATCTGCCACAATACGTATCTCTGTCTCCTGGCCTCTGGCTCCGCCGGATGGCTGATGGATCATGATCTCCGCATTTGGCATAGCATATCTCTTGCCTTTTGCTCCGCCGGACAGCAGGAATGCGCCCATGCTGGCAGCCATTCCCATACAATAGGTTGCCACATCACATTTGATGTAATTCATCGTGTCGTAGATTGCCAGTCCGGCGGTCACAGAACCTCCCGGGCTGTTGATGTACAGACTGATATCCTTGGTCGTGTCCTGGGACTCCAGAAACAGAAGCTGGGATACGATCAGTCCGGCCACATCGTCATTTACCTCATTGTTTAAGAATACGATACGTTCCTGTAACAGGCGGGAATAGATATCATAGGATCGCTCTCCTCCGCTTGTTTTCTCGATGACATACGGAATCGTATAAGACATATAACATAACCTCCTCTTCAAAAAACCAGCCTGACAGGAAAATCCACCTGTCAGGCTGGCACAAATCAATAATTATTTCTCAACTGCCGCATCTACGACAAAGTCTACTGCCTTCTGAACAGCCAGATCTAAAGCAATCTGCTCCTTATATTCATCATTGATCATCTCTTTGAGCTTATCAACTTCCATCTTGTACGCATCTGCCATCTTAACAAGCTCAGCTTCGATCTCTTCCTCGGTAGCCTTGATATCCTCTGCTGCAACAACCGCCTCAAGAACTAACTGGTTCTTGATACGTGTCTCAGCCTGTGGCTTCATCTCGTCAAGCATCTTGTCGATGGTCATGCCGGTAAACTGCATGTACTGGTCCATGGACAGCCCCTGTGACTGCATCTGCTGTGCAAAGTTATTGACCAGCTGACGCGCCTGCTCCTCGATCATCTGTGCAGGGATCTCCATCGCAGCGTCCTCTGCGATCTTGGAAACAACTGCCTCTTCCTTCTCGCGCTTCAGCGCAGCTTCCTTGTTCTCTAACAGTTTCTTCTTGACATCTTCCTTGTACTCATCTACGGTCTCGCAGTCAGATACATCCTGCGCGAACTCATCGTCAAGCTCCGGAAGTTCTTTCTTCTTGATCTCCTTGATCACTACCTTAAAGGTCGCCGGCTTTCCTGCCAGATCCTCTGCCTGATACTGCTCAGGGAATGTTACATTGACCTCAACCTCATCGCCGGTGTTCTTTCCGATCAGCTGCTCCTCAAAGTTGTCAATGAAGGAGTGAGATCCGATCGTCAGTGGATGATCGGTCCCCTTGCCGCCCTCAAATGCAACACCGTCTACAAACCCCTCAAAGTCGATGGTTGCGATATCGCCATCCTCGATGGCTCTGTCCTCAACGACAACGGTTCTTGCATTGCTCTCGCGCACGCGGTCGATCTCAGCGTTCACTTCATCCTCAGTAACCTCAGCGTTCTTCTTCTCTACCTCTACGCCCTTGTACTGTCCCAGAGTAACCTCCGGCTTTACAGCAACCAGTGCTGTGAAGATAAATGGTTTGCCGTCTTCAATCTGAACAACATCGATCTCAGGTCTTGCCACGATCTCCAGGCCGCTCTCCTTCGCTGCATCCGGATATGCAGTCTGGATCAGCTCATTGGCTGCATCCTCATAAAAAATACCGGTGCCGTACATTTTCTCGATCATCTTGCGAGGTGCCTTTCCTTTACGGAAACCCGGAAGAGAGATCTTTGATTTATTCTTCTGGTATGCCTTCTCGATGGCCTTTGCAAAATCCTCTGCACTTGCCTCGATGGTTAACTTCGCCATACTCTTCTCTAACTTTTCTACCTGTACACTCATTTTATAATATCCTCCTTAAAAATACACAGGAATCCCCTGCAAATCACCATTTCATACTATATCATGAACATTTGCCTATCTGCAAGTGTTTTTGAGAATTTCTTTTTCGGTTATTCCTGTTTTCTTCTCAGTTGTCTCCGGCCATCTTATTCTGTGGCATGCCCTTTGTCGTGAAGAACCTGTACGATCCGGTCCACATACTTCTCACAGAGTTCCTCGGTCTCCGCCTCAACCATTACACGGATCACCGGTTCTGTTCCGCTCTCACGAAGAAGCAGTCTGCCGTCTTCGCCGAGTTCCTTCTCTACCTGTTCTGCCGCTGCGATCACATCAGGATCCTGACGGGCTGCCGGTTTGTTGGCCACCCGGACATTCTTCAACAACTGAGGATAGATCCGCAGTCCCTCGCGCAGTTTGGACAGTTTTTCTTTCTTTTCCAGCATAACTTCCATCAGCATCAGGGAAGTCAGCACACCGTCACCGGTCACCGCATACTTGCTGAAGATGATGTGGCCGGACTGCTCTCCACCCAGCGAATACCCGTATTCCATCATATTGGCATTGACATACTTATCACCTACCGAGGTCTTCTCATAGGAAATTCCCACTTTATCAAATGCCTTGTAAAGTCCCATGTTAGACATGACCGTGGTCACTACGGTATCATGGTTCAGCTCGCCCTTTTCTTTCAGATAACAGCCACACAGGTACAGGATCGCATCTCCATCGATCACCTGTCCCTGTTCATCCACCGCCAGACAGCGGTCGGCATCTCCATCGTAGGCAAATCCCACATCAAGCTGGTTTTCCACCACAAATTTCTGGAGATTCTCAATATGTGTGGAACCGCAGTCCGCATTGATATTGGTTCCGTCCGGATTCATTCCGATCGCATAGGTCTTCGCGCCCAGCGCATCAAACACACCCTTGGCCACAGAATAAGAAGAACCGTTGGCACAGTCCAGACCCACCTTGACATTTTTAAAGGAGCGGGTTGCAAGGCTCATCAGATACCCAATGTAGCGGTGTCTTCCGATCGCATAATCCACCGTACATCCGATTGCCTCTCTGGTAGCCATCGGGATCGTATCCTGAGGACTGTCAATGTAAGTCTCAATCTTCTCCTCGATCTCAGCAGACAACTTATGCCCATTGCCATCGATCACCTTGAGTCCATTGTCATAGTAAGGATTATGGCTGGCAGAGATCATGATACCGCAGTCAAACTGCTCCGTGCGCACCACATAAGACACACTCGGAGTCGGTGTGACATGCAGCAGATAGACATCTGCTCCGCTGGCTGTCAGACCGGCGGACAGGGCGTCCTCAAACATATAGCTGGAACGTCTCGTATCCTTTCCAATGATGATCCGCGCCTTGTGATCCTCATGATCCTGACCGTAATACCAGCCCAGGAAACGGCCCACCTTATAGGCATGCACTACATTCAATCCCACATTAGCTTCCCCACGGAAGCCATCTGTACCAAAATATTTCATACTGATTTTCATTCCTTTCTCATGATTACTTATATAACACTTACTGAATATATGCTAACTGATATTTATGTCGACTTACGTATCTTACATCATACCATAACCGGTCTGCGAATTCAACGCAGGGATTTTCCGACTGACCGGCCAGCTGTGCACGCAAAAAAGGGCAAAACCAGCGTTTTGCCACAAATGCTAAAATAACATATCTATGAATTGCGTAAACGAATCCGCGACCTTGTATGTTACAGAATCAAATCCTCATTAGCGGATAACCTTTCATCCCTTTATGCAAGATCCCCATAGAAACGACTCCTTCCTGTTTAATTTTCAAATAACCATCCTACTTTCTTGCAACAAGGTGTGCACGGAATCCTTTCTGCTTCTCCATGGTCATCACCTGAAAACCGGCCTTTTCTGTCATGGCAATAAATTCAGATGTTTTACATATCTTCACATCTCCATGCCCGACCAGGTTGGCCAAAGGCATTTCCACATGGTTCATCAGCCAGACCACAAAATCTGATGATGTGTAATCGCGCACCACCAGACGGCCGCCTTTTCTCAGGACACGATACGCACTGTCAAAAAACGCCTGTGGATTCGGATAGTGATGAAAACTGTTTGAACAGATCACCGCGTCAAAAGAATTCTCTTCAAAAGGAAGATTCTCACTGTCCCCCACAACAAACTCTGTATTGGAAAGGTTCTTATCCTGAGCCACCTGAATCATCCCCGGCGTAAGATCAAGTCCCACATAATGTTTATCCGGATATTTCTCATGGAGCAGCTGAATCATTGGGCCTGTTCCACACCCACAGTCCAGCACATCATGAAATTCTTCTTTTTCAAGCTCTGCCAGAATCGGCGGATAATCCTCTTTGCACATTTCATATATTCCGGCATGTCCACTGTCATACACTTTCGCTGCCTGCGTAAATTCCTTGATAGAAAGTTGTTTATATTGTTCCGGTGTCATAGTACTTCTCCCTTCATATAGCACATTAGTTAGTCGTCACTAACCACCATACCATAAAGTCCGGGAATAGTCAAAATGCCTATTATGTACAAATCCGAAATCCGTATACAACTCAACCCCCATATCGGACGCCGTGATCTGTATCACTCCGCACCCATATTCCCTGGCCTCATTTACATATCCATTCTTAGGGTCACGAGGGGTTTCATCCAAAAGTCTTTCATCTGCCGGCTCCATACCAATCGCAAGTGCCGGCAACTCCTCCTTATCGATTAGTTTTCCGTTTATCGTTCATATAAGATTGTCTGTTTGTATGTACGTAAAAAGAGACCTCTATTGCACAACAAACGTACAATAAAAGTCTCGTTCCATTTCAAAACAAATAACATCTTAAAATTATAGTTTCCTCTACCGTGACCTGATAAGACATAGTTAATAGCTACTCCTCTAATTTGTGAATCGCATCTATGGTATTTTTATACTCATCTTGTACCTTCCCATATACTGCCTCGTATCCGTTTAGTTCACTTTCCCGTAGTTTCTCCGTCAGCTCCGCACTGACTTTATACAGTCTGTCAAAGCCAAGATTCAGGCAAATCCCCTTCAGTGTATGCGCTGCGCGAAAAGCTTCTTCCGCGTTCTGCTCCTGTATAGCCTTTTCCAGATTTAAATAGCTGGGATCATCCAGAAATTTTAAGGCAAATCTTTTAACCAGCCCTTCACTGCCAATTCTTCCTATGACTCCTTCGTAATCGGATTCCATGCTTTCATAACACTCTTTTACTGTCATTGTTCTACGCTTCCTCTCCAATTTATAAATATACCTGCTCACAGTACGGATATACATATGATTTAATCCCCTGATCCTGAAACATTTTCACTCCCGAAGAAATTCTCCTTCTGACTATTATCCAGCAATTTATGAATTACTTTTATCAG
>ERZ1034984.2484-NODE-2484-length-14728-cov-7.584679_pt1 | contig 14728 bp, 10 predicted proteins | sample MGYA00520589_ERZ1034984 | MGnify/ENA primary metagenome ERZ1034984 (study PRJEB33766, sample SAMN09781790) | gut metagenome | biome: gut microbiome | host: Homo sapiens | place: Madagascar | study: EMG produced TPA metagenomics assembly of the PRJNA485056 data... | reverse complement strand
ATGTATATGTGTATGTTTATTTTTTCCTTGTTATGAAGATGATGGTCTGCATGGCGATGTCGAAGAACACCATCTTGGAGTTGGCGTTCTGCGATATGTCGCGCACCGCCTTACCTATCATCTCGGACAGTTCGATGATGTTGCGCTCGTGTATGAACGGCGCAAACTTCTGCGCAAACTGTTCTTCCTCCGCCGTCATATAGTTAAGCTCCGGCTCATGGAAGTTATAGACGAAGCTTTCGCGAACCATGCGGTGCATATACGTGAGGAAGCGCTTCTGCTTCTCTCGTCCGAAGGCCGCAATGCTCTCGCTCCATTTCTTGAGTTCCTTCACGCGCTTGGTGTAGGCGAGGCGCATGAGCATGGTGAAGAGGTCGAAGAACATGCGGTTCTCGTTGCCCGTACTGAGGGCTGCGAGTGCGTTGGTCCACGATCCGTTGGCAAGTCTTGCCAGACTTCGCGCGTCGGCATGCTCCAGCCCGCGCTTCTCCACGAGCGCCTCTTCTATGTCCGCATCGGCTATGCGCTTGAAGTCGAAGCGCTGCGTGCGGCTGCGTATGGTGTCGAGCAGCTTCTCAGGTTCCTCGCTGACGAGGATGAACACGGTCTGCGAAGGCGGCTCCTCAAGCAGCTTGAGCAGCTTATTGGCGCTCGTCAAATTCATGCGCTCCGGCAGCCAGATTATCGCCACCTTATATCCGCCCTGACTCGACTTCAGGCTCAGCTTACGTGAGAGGGCGTCGCTTTCGGCTCCTGTGATGAGCGCCTGCTTGTTCTCCGCTCCAGCCACGTTAATGGACGCGAGCCATTGCTCCAGCGTGAAGTAAGGGCCTGACATTATCATCTCGTGCCACTCACTGAAGAAGTCGTCGCTGACGGGCTGGTGTTCCGAACCCATGCTCGGGAGTTTTATGGTCGGGAATGTGAAGTGGAGGTCAGGATGTCCCCAGTTGTCGAGCAGACGGCTGTGACGCAGCAGCTCCGAAGCCACCGCCATAGCCATAGCCATCTTTCCGCATCCCGAAGGTCCGCAGAAGAGCATGGCATGGGGCACACGTCCCTCAGCCACCAACTTTTGCATCTGTAGCTTGGCGCCTGACTGTCCTATTACTTCATTGAATTGCATTCGATGTTATGTTTTTTATTTGGTTTGTCTTACTGAAAGTTACAGCAGTCGCTTCGCCACCTCACGTACGGAGTCGACGGCAGACACCGTATAGAAGTGGATGTTGCGGATGCCGGCACGGTAAAGTTGGCGGCATTGCTCCGTCGACCACTCTATGCCCAGCTGCTTGGCATCCTCGTCGGTCTTGCATTTCACCACCTCCTCAGCCAGTTCCAGCGGGAGGTCGCAATGGAATGTCTTAGGCACGACGGTCAGCTGCGACAGCTTGGCGAAGGGCTTGATGCCCGGTATGAGGGGCATCGTGACACCTGCCTCGCGACACTTCTCCACAAAATCGAAATACTTCGCATTGTCGTAGAAGAGCTGCGTGACGGCATACTCCGCTCCCATGTCCTGCTTCATCTTCAGGTACTGTATGTCCATCTCCAGGTTGGGCGCCTCTTCGTGTTTCTCGGGATAGCACGCCACGCCGAAGCTGAACGGCTGTCCGGGATGCTTCATCTGCGTTCCGTCCACGAAGAAGCCGCGGTTGAAGTCGTTCACCTGCTGGATGAGGTCAGTCGTATGTGTATGTCCGCCCGGTGTGGCGGTGTACATACGGTCCTCCTTGGCCTTGTCGCCACGGAGAAGTAGCAGATTCTCTATCTCAAGAAACTGCATGTCGATGAGTTCGTATTCGATGTCTTCGGCTGTCGCTCCGCTACAGATAATGTGCGGAATGACGGGTATGCCGAAATGCTTCTGTATGGTGGCTGCGATGGCAACCGTTCCTGGACGGCGGCGCACACGCAAACGCTCAAACTGCCCATTGTCGAGTTCGCGATAGACGTACTCGCTGTGATGGGTAGTTATGTTAATATAGGCAGGATCGAAATCCCTGAACTTCTCTATTGTGGAAAACAATCTGTCTGTGCCAGCTCCTTTGAGTGGCGGGAGCACCTCAAAGGAGAAGTGCTTGGCGCCGTCCTGGCTGTTAAGTATTTCTGTTACACTCATCTTAATGTTTCTGCTCTTTCTAATTATCCTTATTCCGTACAAAGTTACAAAAAAAGCGGGCAAAACACTAAATACTTATACATTCTTTTATAGGAAACGCAATTTTTGGACATTTTGTCTTGCAATTTGTATTAACAAATACCATTTTTTTACTACTTTTGTAGGTATACTAAAACACCGAACTTTATCATCAAGACCATAACAATGAGACAATCCATCATATCCACATTCATAACAGCCATAGCCATGTCTGCGTGCACCACCTCTACAGCCCATGCCTCCACAGGCAATGCAGTTGCCGAAATGGCGCTCTCAGCCAGCAATGCGGAGGCAGCTCCTGCGGACAACACACGCTACACCTGCCAGCGACCGAAGGAAGCCGACCGCCTCTTCGTCTCGGACACCATAGAGAAGAAGATACGTGAGGTGAAGCGTCTTATCCGTGAGAACGCCCGACTGGCATGGATGTTCGAGAACTGCTTCCCCAATACGCTCGACACCACCGTGCATTACGACGCCGGAGAGGGCGACGGCAAGGAGGACACGTTCGTCTATACGGGAGACATACATGCCATGTGGCTGCGCGATTCGGCTGCACAGGTTTGGCCCTACGTACAGTTTGCCAAGGCTGACCCGAAGGTGAAGAAGATGATACGCGGCGTGATAAGACGACAGATAAAGTGCATCAACATCGATCCCTACGCCAACGCATTCAACAAGGAGCCTCAGCCCAATGGAGGATGGATGAACGACATTACGGACATGAAGCCCGAACTGCACGAGCGCAAGTACGAGATAGACTCGCTCTGCTACCCCATCCGACTGGCTTACCATTACTGGCAGACCACGGGCGACGCCTCTGTCTTCGACGCTGAATGGCAGAAGGCGGTGAAGAACGTCCTGCGCGTCTTCCATGAGCAGCAGCGCAAGACGGGGCTGGGCACCTATCACTTCCAGCGCGAAACGGAAGACCAGCTCGACACGGTGTGCAATCACGGATGGGGCAATCCCGTGAATCCCGTCGGATTGATAGCCTCGGTGTTCCGTCCGAGCGACGACGCCACGACATTCCTCTTCCTCGTACCTTCCAACTTCATGGCTGTATCGTCCCTGCGCAAGGCGGCTGAGATTCAGGACAAGGTCAACGGCGACGCTGCCACAGCCAAGGAATGCCGTTCGCTTGCCGACGAGGTGAGCGAAGCGCTAAAGAAATACGCCGTCGTGGACCATCCCAAGTATGGCAAGATTTACGCTTACGAGGTGGACGGCTTCGGCAATCACTTCCTCATGGACGACGCCAACGTGCCGAGTCTGCTCGCAATGCCTTATCTCGGCGACGTGCCTGAAGACGATCCCGTATATCAGAACACGCGCCGCTTTGTGTGGAGCGAGGACAATCCCTACTTCTTCCGCGGCAAGGCGGGCGAGGGAATCGGCGGTCCGCACGTAGGACTGGGCATGGCATGGCCGATGTCCATAATGATGCGTGCCTTCACCAGCAAGGACGACAATGAGATAAAGGAATGTCTGAAGATGCTCCAGCGCACGGATGCCGGCACGGGATTCATCCACGAATCGTTCGACGTGAACGACGCATTCCACTTCACGCGCCCCTGGTTTGCATGGCAGAACACGCTCTTCGGCGAGCTGATACTCAAGCTGGTGGCTGACGGAAAGACGCAGCTGCTGAAGGAGGCAAGGGTGGACAACGAGTAACTTCCTAAACCATCAAGCATGCTGAAATCACTTTCCATCCTGTTGCCTTCATACAACAACGACTGCCGACCGCTCATCTCTGCCCTTCACAGTCAGGCGGAAGCCTTGGTCGACAAGCTGTCAAGCTACGAGATTGTGGTGTATGACGACTGCTCCACGGACACGGCAAAGGCGGAAACCAACCGACAGCTGTGTGAAAGCCTGACACATTGCCGCTTCGTAAGGGGCAATCATAACGTGGGAAGGTCGGCAGCACGCAACCGGTTGGTGGAGCTGGCGCAATACGAATGGCTCGTCTTCATCGACAGCGACCTTTCGCCTCTCCCCGCAGACTTCCTTGCCGTATATGCCGAGGCAGACTCGCTTGGAGCGGAAGCCGTGGTGGGCGGACTGAAGATTCATGCGCCGACGGACACCGAACCAAGATCTTGCCTGCGCTATCTGTACGAGCTTCGCGCAACACAAAGCCATCCGCTGTCATGGCGTAAGCGCAATCCCTACGCCGCTTTCCACGTCAGCAACATCCTCATACGGCGCGATGTGATGACGGCACACCCCTTCGACGTCTCCATCACGCGCTACGGCTACGAGGACGTGCTGCTCGGACGCGAGCTGAAAGACAACGGCATACGTGTGGCTCACACGGACAACCCTGTGGGATTCTCACGGTTTGACGACAACGCCCACTTTCTTCAGAAGACGGAAGAGGGACTGCAGACGCTACATGACATGCAAGACGCGCTGCGCGGCTATTCGGGTGTGCAGACGCTCGTGGAACGTCTTTCACGCTTAGGCTTGGCGCCATTGCTGCGCTTGGCATTCCGTATCACGCGAGGAATGCTGCTCCGAAATCTTACGGGACGCAAGCCATCGCTGACGGCATTTTCGGTTTATCGCATCGGTTATTATGCTATGCTCTGCCGAAACGACTGAATATGATACGAGCTTTCAAACTATACAAACCACCAAAAGAAGTTGAATAAAGATCACAAACAATAAAAACTACAGAACAACAATGAACAAAAGACACTTGTTAACTACATTGCTCATGCTGACATTCGCCATTGTCGGCATGGCAAAGGTCTACGAGCCTGTCGACTATGTCAGCACGCTGGTAGGCACAGAGTCGAAGCACTCGCTGTCGACGGGTAACACTTATCCTGCCGTCTGCCTCCCTTGGGGCATGAATTTCTGGACACCGCAGACAGGCAAGATGGGCGATGGATGGGCTTATGTCTATTCGGCAGACAAGCTGCGCGGCTTCAAGCAGACCCATCAGCCAAGCCCGTGGATTAACGACTACGGACAGTTCAGCATCATGCCGGAGACCGGCAAGCCCGTCTTCGATGAAGACCAGCGTGCCTCATGGTTCTCGCACAAGGCAGAGGTGGCCACACCTTACTATTATCGCGCTTATCTGGCTGACTATGACGTGGTGACGGAGATTGCGCCCACGGAGCGTGCTGCCATCATGCGCATCACCTTCCCGGAGAGCGACTCATACGTAGTGGTGGACGCTTTCGACGAGGGATCGTACGTGAAGATCATGCCGGAGCAGAGAATGATTGTAGGCTACACCACGAAGAACAGCGGTGGCGTGCCCGACAACTTCAAGAACTACTTCGTGCTGAAGTTCGACCACGACTTCACCTACACCACAGCCGTGAATAACGGCATGATGGACAGCAAGGCATTAGAGGCCGACTGCAAGCATGCAGGTGCCATCGTAGGCTTCAAGACTCGCCGCGGCGAGCAGGTGAACGTGCGCATCGCCTCTTCCTTCATCTCTGAGGAGCAGGCTATGGAGAACCTCAAGGAGCTGGCTGGAGCTTCGTTTGACGAGGTGAAGGCTCAGGGCCGTAAGACATGGAACGACGTTCTGGGTCGCATAGAGGTGAAGTCGGACAACATCGACCATCTCCGTACATTCTATTCTTGCCTCTATCGCTCGGTGCTCTTCCCACGCTCATTCTATGAGAAGACAGCAGCAGGCGAGACAGTACACTACTCGCCGTACAACGGCAAGGTGCTGCCGGGATATATGTTCACCGACACCGGCTTCTGGGACACATTCCGCTGCCTCTTCCCGCTGCTTAACGTGATGTATCCGTCGATGAACGTGAAGATGCAGGAAGGTCTGGTTAACGCGTACAAGGAGAGCGGTTTCCTTCCCGAATGGGCATCGCCGGGCCATCGCGGATGCATGGTGGGCAACAACTCAGCGTCCATCGTGGCTGACGCTTACCTCTGCGGTCTGAAGGGATATGACGCCGAAACGCTTTGGAAGGCTGTGGTTCACGGTGCCAACAACGTACACCCGAAGGTATCGTCAACGGGTCGTCTGGGCCATGAATACTACAACAAGCTGGGCTACGTGCCTTACGACGTCAAGATAAACGAGAACGTGGCACGCACACTGGAGTACGCCTACGACGACTGGTGCATCTATCAGTTCGGCAAGTCGCTCGGCAAGTCGAAGAAGGAGCTTGAGCCTTTCCGCCGCCGCGCATTCAACTATCGCAACGTCTTCGACAAGGAGACCAACCTCATGCGCGGCCGTCTGCAGAACGGCAAGTTCCAGGCTCCTTTCTCTCCGCTGAAGTGGGGCGACGCCTTCACCGAAGGCAACGCTTGGCACTACACATGGTCAGTATTCCACGACCCGCAGGGACTTATCGACCTTATGGGTGGCAAGGAAGTGTTCAACAGCATGCTCGACTCCGTATTCAACGTGCCGCCACTCTTCGACGACAGCTATTACGGAGGCGTAATCCACGAGATTCGCGAGATGCAGATCATGAACATGGGCAACTATGCTCACGGCAACCAGCCCATCCAGCACATGATTTACCTCTACGGCTACTCAGGTGAGCCTTGGAAGACGCAGTACTGGATTCGTCAGGTGATGGACCGCATGTATACGGCAGCGCCCGACGGATATTGCGGTGATGAGGACAACGGTCAGACTTCGGCTTGGTACGTATTCTCTGCAATGGGATTCTATCCTGTCTGCCCGGGTTCAGGCGAGTATGTTCTCGGCACTCCTTACTTCGACGAGATGAAGCTCCACCTCGAGAACGGCAAGACCGTAAGCATCAAGGCCAACAACAACTCTGAGGAGAACTGCTACGTGAAGGCCCTGACTCTCAACGGCAAGCCTTACTCACACAACTACATCACACGCACCGACCTCATGAACGGAGCGCAGTTTGTCTACGACCTCGCGCCGACGCCCAACAAGCAGCGCGGCACAGCAGACACAGACGCACCTTACTCGTTCTCAAAGACACAGAAGAAGTAGGCGGGCGGCGAGGCGCCACCGCTATGCAAATATTGTACAAAGAGTAAAAACATGTTACAAAATAAAAATTGATTCTAGAGTTTTATTTTGCTGTTTTTACGGTGTTTTGCTGTGCAAACGGCACCCACGTTTAACGATAGAGCCTCTTTTACAGTCCGATAGTGCCACTATCAGAGTGTAAAAGAGGCTTTATTGTATTACAAAAGCGACGGTATTGGAGTGTAAAAGTGGCTCTATAGCAGAAGAAAACGGCTCGTTTGCGAGTCGGATTTCATAGCGATTCGTTAAAAAAACCGCATAACACACTGTGTATTAACACGTTGCTTCTTACCGCTCAAAACTCGAGAATTTCGCACCAAAGATTTTGTTGTGCGCCGGGCTCATAGTATTGAGCATCAGAAATGCAAATATTGTATGCGGCAAGATTTGACTATCTCATATTTTTTCAGTAATTTTGCAGTCCCAAAATAAAATCATACAAGGATAACATTGTAGCTTTAAGAAATGAACAGCAGTAACACTGAAGCAAACTTAACCGCCTGGACAGAGGTGGAATATTCGGCTCGCTGCCAGAGCCCGTACATCACAACACCTATTTACTTGCCTAAGGAGACGACATATTATCTATGCCGTCCGGACGGCACGCGCCAGCAGAGCAGACTGACCTTCGTGGTGTTCCGCGCTGTAGGAGCCGGTGAGGACGAGTGGGAAGACGATCCGATGGTGGGCAACCTTGAGGTCTGCGTCCTTGGCGACGGCGACGAAGAGGTGAAGCCCGTGGAAGCAGTATACCTCGGCGACGACCCTGAAGACTTCTTGACCGTGGTCCGCGAGGACGACAACGAAATAGTCTTCGACCTCTACTGGTCGTACGGCGACGTGAGCGTGGAACAGGCGCAGGAGACCGACGAGGGATGGCTGGTGAAGAAAGACCTTATCGGCGAAGACGGCATTCTCTGCCGACTCACACCACGCAAGGGCGAACCGTTCACAATAAGACTCTGCATTCCCTACATCGGATTCTCTCTGAAGGACGCTACGGACAACAACGTGCAGGGCGACATCGAGGTGAACCACAAAGATGCAGCGTCTTATGCCTACATGTTCGTGGGCAACGACACTAACGACCGTTTCCAGTTGTCGCTCGACGGAGGACGACTGAGCTATATGTGTGTGGCTAACGACGAGGGCACGCTCTCTGTCCGCAACATACACGACAATCTCTCGCTCGTAACCGAGCTGCCGCTTCAGGGCTCGCTGGACGAGCTGCTCATGGGAGCACACTCCGCACTCATCAAGAACAAGTCGGCACGTTGGCGCGTGGAGCTTGTCGGCGACGAGGTGGAAGGCGCTGCCAGCCTGGAGCTGAACGGCGTGTCACTCGCAAGATTCGCCTTCGGACTGTTCACAGCCGAGGAGAACGTGGACGAGGACAGCATCGCACAGCGACTCATGCACATGGAACAGCGACTCGGATTCCAGTGGTTCTGGGTGGACGAGGCTGACTGGAGCCATGAGAACATGGAGGGACTGATGGACATGGAAGGACTGGACGCCGACCCTGAGAAGATGATGCGACAGGCATTGCTCTTCAACCGCTACGAAACTTTCATGCGCCGACTCTGCGCTTTCTCATACGCCACACACAACAACATCCAGGGCGACCAGCTGCAGGCACGAAACAACAAGCGAAAGATTGCCCGCTGCGTCCGCCGCGTACTGGCCCACAGAGCAGGAGAGGAGTCGCTGTGGAGCCTCGATGAGGAAGCACGCCGCGAAAACCTCCACTTCTTCTCTACATTCCACCGCGAGTTTACGCAAGCGCTGGAGGAGTAAGCGAAGTTGAGAGGTGAGAGTTCTGAGTTGAGAGTTGAGGGTTGAAAGTTATGATTTTAAAACATTGATATAACAATAATCGACAACCCCGTGGTGTAGTTAAAACTCCCACGAGGTTGTCGATTATTGTTTCATTCTAAGTTCTTCTATCAAGTCGTTCACGATATACGTATCGCTCATCAGATGCAGTCCAAACTCTGGATTATGTAGCATTTTGCATACCTCCGAGTCATAGAAAATAGCCAATGCCCTGTCGTTGGAAACATTAAGAGTGTTTGCTAACTGAGCTATCACACGCGCTATTTTATTCCATAAAAGAAAGTCGAGCATATTAGACTACTCCTCCTTCCCAATTTTTAAGCGCCTCAACCACGTCATTAGCTACTGCTTCACGGCTTTCCGTATGCAAAGTGTCATAACATTCCTGTATGAGACTTTTTATAAGCCCCACCTTGTCAAGTCGTCTTCTCATCTCCGATGGAGATATGTTCATTTTCTGAGCCGAAGCCTCAATTGCCAATACTGTGAATGCAAGTCGGTCGAACTCAGGAGTTCTTGGTGTCATTTCCATAATATGCGCTGTTTGGTATATCCAATGGCAAATTTAATCATTTTCCTCAATAAAACTCTTATTTACATTTCATATTACTAAAAATATCAGATGTTTTGAGTGACAAAATATTTTTTGATTATAATTAATGTGAAATATATAGGATGGTATCATTTTAATTTGTAATTTTGCACCATAATATATATATTTTTTATAGTAAAGCTATACAAAGCACATGAAACTTGATTTGCTTACAGCCATTTCGCCTATAGACGGACGTTATCGTGGCAAAACAGAGCCCCTTGCTGACTATTTCTCAGAGTATGCACTCATACGCTACAGAGTACGCGTGGAAATAGAGTATTTCATCACGCTGTGCGAGCTTCCGCTCCCGCAGCTCAAGGACTTCGACCATAACCTCTTCCCCACCCTGCGCGCCATCTACCAGGACTTCAACGAGGAGAAGGCACAGCGCGTGAAGGACATCGAGAAGGTGACCAATCACGACGTGAAGGCTGTGGAGTACTTCATCAAGGAAGAGTTCGACAAGATTGGAGGACTTGACGCATTCAAGGAGTTCATACACTTCGGACTGACATCACAGGACATCAACAACACCAGCGTGCCCCTCTCTATCAAGGAAGCACTCGAAGAGGTGTATTATCCTATGGTGGAGGAGCTTATCGCTCAGCTCCAGCAGTATGCCGACGAATGGAAGGACGTGCCTATGCTCGCAAAGACACACGGTCAGCCCGCATCGCCCACACGCCTCGGCAAGGAGATCATGGTATTCGTATACCGTCTCACACAGCAGCTTGAAGAACTCAAGGCTTGCAAGATGACAGCCAAGTTCGGTGGTGCCACCGGCAACTACAACGCTAATCACGTGGCTTATCCTGAGTATGACTGGAAGGCTTTCGGCAACAGCTTCGTAAGCGAGAAGCTCGGTCTCCAGAGAGAGCAGTACACCACACAGATCAGCAACTATGACTGCCTCGGAAGCGTGTTTGACGCTATGCGCCGCATCAACACCATCATAATCGACCTCGACCGCGACTTCTGGATGTACATCTCAATGGAGTACTTCAAGCAGAAGATCAAGGCAGGTGAGGTAGGCTCAAGCGCCATGCCACACAAGGTGAACCCCATCGACTTCGAGAACTCAGAGGGCAACCTCGGCATCGCTAACGCCGTGCTGCAGTTCCTCGCCCAGAAGCTCCCGGTAAGCCGTCTGCAGCGCGACCTTACTGACTCTACCGTTCTCCGCAACGTAGGCGTGCCTTTCGGACACGGCATCATTGCCATCCAGAGCACATTGAAGGGTCTGCGCAAGCTCATCCTCAACGAGGAGAAGCTGGAGGAAGACCTCAACAACACATGGGCTGTCGTGGCTGAAGCCATCCAGACCATTCTCCGTCGCGAGGCTTATCCGCATCCGTACGAGGCACTCAAGGCACTCACACGTACCAACAAGCACATGACAGAGGAGAGCATACACGAGTTCGTTAAGACACTCAACGTCAGCGACGCAGTAAAGGCAGAGCTTATGGCTATCACTCCGCTCAACTACACCGGTATCTAAGCCAAGTTTGAAACACGGCATAAAAGAAAAGCAGACAACAAAACAAGATTAGAGTTTTATCAATATATAGTTAGTTAAGAAGAAGCGCATCTATGCAAAAAATCCCATGGGTGTGACTTGCCGAGAGGCCAATAACATTACAATTTAAAAAGAAAGAAAAGAATTATGGATTCAGAATTGGAAAAGAATCAGGAACAGAAAGCAGCAGATCAGACTACTGGCAATAGCGAGAGCTACGGCCGTGCTGCAGGCAACTATCAGAGAGAGTATCGCAGTGTGACCGGTCGCCCGCAGCGTCCGCGCATTCACACACAGCGTCCTTATAACGCCGAGCGCCAGCAGGCTTCTAACGACAGCCAGGGAGGAGGATTCCTTCCCGAAGGCTTCGGAGCAGGTCTTCAGGGAGCGTCAGGCAATAACGGCTATCAGCAGCGCCAGCAGGGCGGATACCAGCGCGGCGGTTATCAGCAGCGCCAGCAGGGTGGCTATCGTCCCCGCTACAACCAGGACGGCGAGCAGGGCGGTTACCAGCCGCGTCAGCAGGGTGGCTATCGTCCCCGCTACAATCAGGACGGCGACCAGCAGGGCTATCAGTCACGTCAGCAGGGAGGTTATCGTCCCCGCTATAACAACAACCAGGAAGGCGACCAGCAGAACAACGACCAGCAGCAGCACTTTAATCAGGATGGCGACCAGCAGCAGGGCGGCTATCAGCAGCGCGGCGGCTATCAGCAGCGCGGCGGTTACGGACAGCAGCGTGGCGGTTATCAGCAGCGCGGCGGCTACGGACAGCAGGGTGGATATCAGCGCGGTGGCTACGGTCAGCAGGGCGGATATCAGCGCGGTGGCTACGGCCAGCAGGGCGGTTATCAGCGCGGTGGCTATGGTCAGCAGGGCGGTTACAACAACCGTCAGCGCACGCATGGATACGATCCCAACGCTAAGTATAGCATGAAGAAGCGCATCGAGTATAAGGAAGAGCATATCGACCCGAACGAGCCGATCCGTCTTAACAAGTTCCTTGCCAACGCAGGCATCTGCTCACGCCGTGAGGCTGATGAGTTTATCCAGGCTGGCGTAGTGACTGTTAACGGCGAGGTGGTAACCGAACTCGGCACAAAGGTGGTACGCACCGACGAGATCAAGTTCCATGACCAGCCCGTGTCACTGGAGAAGAAGGTTTACGTGCTCCTCAACAAGCCGAAGGACTGCGTTACGACAAGCGACGATCCCCAGCAGCGCAAGACTGTCATGGATCTCGTGAAGGACGTTTGCCCTGAGCGTATCTATCCCGTTGGACGTCTTGACCGCAATACCACCGGTGTGCTCCTCCTGACCAACGACGGCGACCTCGCTTCTAAGCTCACACACCCGAAGTTCCTCAAGAAGAAGGTATATCACGTATATCTGGACAAGAACGTAACCGCTCACGACCTCCAGCAGATTGCTGACGGCATCGAGCTTGAGGACGGAGAGGTGCATGCAGACGCCATCGAATATGCAAGCGACACAGACAAAAGCCAGGTGGGCATCGAAATCCACAGCGGCAAGAACCGTATCGTGCGCCGTATATTCGAACACCTCGGTTATCGCGTCGTTAAGCTCGACCGCGTGCAGTTCGCAGGACTCACAAAGAAGAACCTCCGTCGCGGCGACTGGCGCTTCCTCACTGAGAAGGAAGTGGATATGCTGCGCATGGGAGCTTTTGAATAATAACATAAAACGAGTAATGTTTTAATTAAATGGAAACAATAAAGCGAACAAAGGTCGTCGACGCCCTCAAGCGCACCGACTTCGGACAGACCGTGTGCGTAAAGGGATGGGTGCGTACCCACCGCAGCTCTAAGGCTGTAGACTTCATCGCACTCAACGACGGTTCAACCATCAATAACATTCAGATTGTTGTCGACCCGACAAAGGTGGACGCTGAAATGCTCAAGCAGATCACTACCGGTGCCTGCATCTGCGCCGTTGGTACTCTCGTGGAGAGCCAGGGCAAGGGCCAGACATCAGAGATACAGTGCGAGAGCCTCGAGATTTATGGTCTCTGCGGCAACGACTACCCGATGCAGAAGAAGGGACAGTCGTTCGAGTATATGCGCCAGTATGCTCATCTCCGTCTCCGCACCAACACATTCGGTGCTGTGATGCGCATCCGCCACAACATGGCAATGGCCATCCACACATACTTCCATGAGCACGGCTACTTCTACTTCAACTCTCCGCTTATCACAGCGAGCGACTGCGAGGGAGCCGGTCAGATGTTCCAGGTGACAACCAAGAACCTCTATAACCTCAAGAAGACTGAGGACGGAAAGATTGACTATTCTGACGATTTCTTCGGAAAGCAGACTTCTCTGACCGTATCAGGACAGCTCGAGGGCGAGCTCGGAGCAACAGCTCTCGGCGCCATCTACACCTTCGGACCTACATTCCGCGCTGAGAACTCAAACACTCCGCGCCACTTGGCAGAGTTCTGGATGGTGGAGCCTGAGGTGGCTTTCATCGACCTTGACGGACTTATGGACCTCGAAGAGGACTTCATCAAGTACTGCATCCGCTGGGCACTCGAGAACTGCAAGGACGACCTGGAGTTCCTCAACAAGATGATTGACAAGGGGCTTATTGCACGCCTTGAGAGTGTGCTCAACTCAGACTTCGTACGTCTGCCTTACACCGAGGGCATCCGCATCCTGCAGGAAGCCATCCAGAACGGCAAGAAGTTCGAGTTCCCGTGCGAGTGGGGTGACGACCTCGCTTCAGAGCACGAGCGTTTCCTCGTGGAGGAGCACTTCAAGAAGCCGGTTATCATGACCAACTATCCGAAAGCCATCAAGGCATTCTATATGAAGATAGACGCAGAGGAGTCTGGCTTCGGCGGCAAGAGCGGCAAGACCGTTCAGGGCACCGACGTGCTGTTCCCGCAGATTGGCGAGATTATCGGTGGTTCTGTCCGTGAGGAGAACTACGATAAGCTGATGAACGAGATTGAGGAGCGCCACATCCCGATGAAGGATATGACATGGTATCTCGACACCCGCAAGTACGGATCATGCCCCCACGGCGGATTCGGTCTCGGCTTCGAGCGCCTCATCCTCTTCGTGACCGGTATGCAGAACATCCGCGACGTCATCCCCTTCCCGCGTACACCGAAGAGCGCAGAGTTCTAAAAAGTCGACTAACGACATAATAAGGCGGGCTGTAAGCCCAATAATCGCATAGCACAAGCTATATTGGTTATTGGGTTTACAGCCCGCTTTCTTTTAATAAATGATTAAACAGGAATTTATCAGTGAGACTGTCTGCTGTAGTAGGCAGGGCTTTGACAAAGACCTTTCTCCACATGCCGCTTATGCTTTTCGAGCCTTCGGCAATTCCTTTATGGTATATATGGTCTTATGAGAACAAGTTCTCACGCCCATATATGCCATAAATGAATGAGAGGCTTTTGCCTCTCTCGAAAAGCACAAACGGAAAAACAAAGAAAAACACAAGGTTACATGAGGATGTAATAACTAAATAAATTGATGGGAGACCTCCGCTACTGTGTAACCTTGTGTTTTTCTTGTTTTTCCGATTATGGGCGCGTGCTGTGCACAAATAAAAGGCTTTACGTTAGGT
>ERZ1034984.2482-NODE-2482-length-14733-cov-12.180474_pt1 | contig 14733 bp, 11 predicted proteins | sample MGYA00520589_ERZ1034984 | MGnify/ENA primary metagenome ERZ1034984 (study PRJEB33766, sample SAMN09781790) | gut metagenome | biome: gut microbiome | host: Homo sapiens | place: Madagascar | study: EMG produced TPA metagenomics assembly of the PRJNA485056 data... | reverse complement strand
AATGAATACAATAATAGTAATTCTTACAAGCCTCCAAGGCAAGGCAAATCAAGATCTAAAACAGGTTCACACAATATAGAAGTAAAAAAGATATTATTATATTCTACTGGAATAAATGATAAGGTTTATACAAAAAAATTTCATAAGAAAATGAATCACAATTTCGGAATTGAAATAACACTAAAAAATAATACAAACATTCAGCAAAACGTTAAGGTTGGATGGTGCATATATAAAAATGGAGTGGAAATTTTGAAAGGGACGTTTAATAAAAAAGTTAATGCAAATTCAACGGCATCAAATGATTTTTACGTAAAACAGGAAAGTTTTAAAAAACTTAAGCCTGGAAAATATAAATCTCAGTTTTGGGTAAACGATATAAGAGTTCAAAAAGTTGAGTTTAATATATATAATAAATAGAATGGAGGCTTAACAATGAATATACCTACAAATCCGAAGAAAGCACCTCTTGAGATGAAAAGTATAAAATTATATTCAACTGGATTAAAGAAAGTATTTACCAATCACTTTTATAAATCTATGAATCATAATTTTGGAATTGAAATTGTAATAACTAATAACACCTCAAGTATTCAGAAATTAAAGATTGGTGGCTGTGTAAATAACTCAAAAGGTAAAAAAGTGGTGAACTGGATTAGTACAAAAAGCATTAAACCCTATAGCTCTGAGTCATATGACTTTTATGTTAGAGAAAAGGAATTTAACAAAATGGATTCTGGAAAATACACAGTCATATTTTGGATAAATGATAAAAGGGTAAAGGAAACTACGTTTACAATTACATACAAATAGTGAATTATATTAACGTAAGTAGGTAATAACCCGTACCTTGAAATTGTAAAAATAGCCGCCATAAGGGGGCGGCTTTATCTATTTTTTTAACTCAGTTCGAAATCCTTCCGGTAACTGATCTGACCACGGCAATAGACTGTCAAGTTCGTCTGCTTTCGGAAATGGTCTCATTTTGGGAATTTCATCAAGTATGTATGTCAGATACAGATATGGCTTAATTCCGTTAAGCAGAGCGGTTTCGAGACTATGAAGAAAAGTCTGTAAATAATAATCTTCTATGATAATGATTGAGCTGGAAGCGCTAAATTGGAGCTTCCAGCTCTTGTTTTATAGTAAGCGCAAAATAATTCGACGGATTGCAACAAATTAATTAGTGTCTGCTTCGGACAAAATAAAATTGTCTTAAAGCATTGAAAATACTGACTTTATAACCATTTTATAGTACAATAGAAGTGCAAAGAAATATGCGCTTGCACAATAAAAGGCTTGCACTTGAGGAGAATGGTTATGTATAAATTTGATAAAAATCATCAGTTTGGTCTTGCAGATTTTAATCAGCCTATGGGTCTGAAAATGAATCCTGAAAACCATTGGGTAAAGAAAGCTGAAACGATTCCATGGGAAGCCATGAAGAGAAATATGCAGCTCTCTTTCCTAGTAAGAAAGGAATGCCGGCTAAACCGCTAAGGACTGCACTAGGATCCCTGCTCATACAAAAACAACTTCAATTCTCAGATAGAGAACTGGTAGAGGAAATACGAGAAAATCCATATTTTCAGTACTTCATCGGACTTCCCGGATACCAAGATACAATACCATTTGTTCCTTCACTTCTCGTGGAGTTTCGTAAATGTTTGACAGCAGAGGTGTTAGAAGAAATCAATGAGATGATTATCGCTTACAACGCTCCAGAAGATCCACCTCCAACAGGTGGTGAGGGTATTAATGAAGAAAGTGGGACAAACTCAGGTACATTAATTTTGGATGCCACATGTGCACCTCAGAATATTTCATATCCTCAAGATGTAAATCTGTTAAATGAGGCACGAGAGAAACTCAAAAAATGATTGATATCATTTGTTATGTGCAAAACTACTACAAGCCAAGAATGTATCGCCAGAAAGCCCAAAAAGATTATCTGAACCTGGCAAAGTGTAAAAAACGTACTGCCAAGAAAATCCGCAAAGCAATAAAAACTCAACTGCAATACATTCGTAGGGATTTACGATACATAGATGCTTTTTTAGAAGAAATCGATTTGTGTGATGATCTTTCCAAACAGCTTGCAACAATTAGAACACTTGTTGAACAACAGCAATACATGTATGAAAACAAGGTTCACAGTGTTCCTGATAGAATTGTTAGTATCAGTCAGCCGTACATCAGACCTATCGTCAGAGGAAAAGCAAAAGCACCAGTTGAGTTTGGAGCAAAGCTTGATCTGAGTATTGACGAAAATGGCATTGCAAGATTAGAAAGATTATCCTTTGATGCTTACAACGAATCTGATGTATTCATAACAGCAGTTGAAAACTATAAAAGTCGAACAGGACATTATCCTGAAAGAGTTCTTGTAGATCAGATATATCGAAACCGTACGAATAGAGCGTTCTGTTCGGAACATGGAATTCGAATTTCCGGTCCTGCGCTTGGTTGTCCTAAAAAGGACAACAAGGTTGATAAAAAACAGGAATACATTGATAACAATGACAGAATAGAAGTTGAGCGAGCATTTAGTTTGGCAAAACGCAGATATGGTCTTGGTTTAATAACAGCGAAGTTGGATACCACTACCAAAAGCTCAATCGCTTTATCAATCATTGCAATGAACGTAAACCGCTTAACGGTGGTTTCGTTTGCTCAAATTTTAGTTTCATTATTTTCAAGGAACAAACTAATGCATTGCACTGTAAAATATATGAAAAAAAAGTCCTATAGAGATTTAGCGATTTGTTGAGCAGACACTAAGTAGTGATGAAATGAAGCATGAATAATGTAATCATCAAGTACATCATATACAACAGAAGCAAGTCCCATTCGAGATATATTTTGAAACATTGAAGCCTCTTAAAGCGTATAAACTTAGGCGTTAAGGTGCCTTATCAAGTCTGCTGCATCGTTGCTTTTCGAAATCCTTACAGGTTTGGTTACAGGTTGGACAGGATGTACATTTGATGCCGCAGAGAATGATTTTACCACAGGCATTTGTTTTTTGGTAGGGCTGAATAAATTAAATTGTATTTTGGGGGTAAATCCGCTATACTATTCATATGGTATAGCGGATTATTTTTTGAGGCTTTTGGCAAATTTTGAATTGTGTTTTAACAAAGAATCCAATATACTTGAGACTATAATAGTAATTTTTGATTGAGATAGAGGATATTTATATGATCAAGATAGAAAACTCAATATGTCATTGTGGAAAATGTGGCAAGGAATTTGATGTAAAATGGGATGTTGATTATGTTAGTTCTTATGAGCGAAGCATGGGAGAAGAATATGAATATGAAGGTGAAGATACTTTCTATTGCCCAAATTGTGACAATGAAATTCAAGGTAAATTGTCTATATATGAGTATCCGGTAGGATGTTTTAATTACGAGCAGATAACAGATGTAGAGGATTCATTTGATACAAAGCAGAGTTACTTTAAAGAGCCAATGGTTGCGTTTTTTGATTTATAGGGGGGAAAGATGAAAGTTAGAATAGATAATTGGGGACCGATAGAGCATTGTGAATATGATTTGGACAAAGATATGATTGTTGTATATGGTGATAACAATATAGGAAAATCATATGCAATGCAGTTAATATATTTATATTTAAAGAATATTATAAATTATGCAAAGAATATCGGAATGTACAGGCCTGTTTTTTATTCCAGAGAAAACACTGAGGTCGAAAAGTTTGTGATGGATTTTGCTATGGATGATAATCAGAAGGAGGTCGACATAACAGATGAGATAATAAAGTGTATGGCCTCCAGATTGAAGACAGATATGGTTCAGGCATTAGATAATTCTTTGAGAAATACTTTTGGAACATATGATGATATTATAGAAGGAAATCCTCGTGTGTCGTTACAAGTTAATAATGGATTGGAACTTCTCTTTTTTGTTAAGGAACAAAAGATTTCGATTAAACTTGATATGAAGCCTGTATTTTTAAAAAAGACAAGCTCTGATTTTCATAAGTCGAGAGAAGGAAAAAAACGCCTGGATATTTATATTTTTAAAAATAATAAGATAAGTTCTGTCATTAATCTTATAAATGATAAAGTATATTCTTTACTTTCACATGTATCTGTTGAACTATTGTCCAGAGTACAAAATGTCTATTTTTTACCGGCTTCGAGATCTGGTATTTATACAGGCATGAATTCATTTGGACCTATTTTGGCAGAATTATCTAAAAATAGAGCATATATTAAAGGAAACCTGCAAATCCCAAGTATTTCGGAACCCATTTCTGATTATTATATGGAATTATCAACAATACGAATTGACAGAAGAAAGTATTTTACGGATGTTGCACAGGAAATAGAAGATGAAATCCTGAAAGGAGAAGTGACTTTTGATACCAAGAAAAAAACAATTATGTATCAAAGTGACTTGGTGTCTCAGCCTATGGAGATGAGGGATGTGTCTTCAATGGTATCAGAAATATCGCCAATTACAGCTTATCTTAAATATATAGTTAATGTGTATCCAACAGATTTTTGTGTAAAAAATGAAAGATCTTCAAATGAGGGGGTTAGACCTTCAGATATTATTTTTATTGAGGAACCGGAGGCACATTTGCATCCGGAGAATCAAGTGAAGCTAATGAAAATTTTTGCGAGACTTGTTAACAAAAATGTGAAATTGTTTATGGCTTCACACAGTAATTATGTATTTAATGAACTTAATAACAGAATATTGGCTGGTGAGTTGAATAATAAAAATTATGAACCCGTTTTAATGGAATATAAAGATGGTAAAAGCTGTACACGTGATATGAATATTGATGAATTTGGAGTGGATGATAACAATTTTCAGGATATTACAGCCCAAATAATCGAGGAAAGAGAAGTATTGATAAATGGTTTACTTAAGAAAATGAGTGAAAAGGGAGAATAATGATAAAAACAATTAAGAATGATGCACAGCTTTGCAATTATACGACTCATCAAATCGAAGATGCAGGTATTGAGGTGGCTATTGATGATACATTAGATAAAGAACAGTATATAGGGATTAAGATAGACGATTATTATATGGGATTAAATCTACAGGGGGAAACACCAAAAGCAGTGGATTTTATTGTGGCTGTTGATTGCACATGTGACAGTTATGTTCTTTATATTATGGAGTTTAAAAATACCGGTAGACCGGGAGCTTATACTACTTCAGCGATTAATGAGAAGTTCGATACTGCCATAAACAGGTTTTTAAAACAGGATTTTAAGTATATTTTTGAAAATGATCGTTTTAAATATAAGGATATAAAGCTGTATTTGGTGACGAGTGCATATAAAGAAGCAATGAAATATAATAATTATGCGGAGTTTGTCAGAATTAAAAAGCTTGTAGAAAATAAAGATACTTTAGGAAATGATTTACTTTTGTCAAATAAACCATTTTATTTTAGAGGAAAGCTTTTGTACATTCAAAGAGAAATTCCACCTAATCCGGTTGTTAGAAGAATTTTATAGCACACTTTTGAACTGTGCGATTTATGAATTAGGTACCGCATCAAAGTAATTAACTGGAAATTAAGGAATAAGGTTACATGGAATTTAATAAGATAAAACCAATTGCGTTAGGAATAGCATTCACTCTCGCCCTGACACCGATTCACACAATTACATATGCAGACACTAATTCAGACAGTGCATCAATAAATGTTCAGTCTGCACAGACAGAATATAAATCAGGATTTGTATTCACTAAGAGCAGCTACGCTTATAGAAAAGGCGTTGATTTGACAGTATGTGTATCAAAGAGCAATCTTTCTGCAGCTTGTGATTCATATAAGCTGTTTTATATATCGGATGGAAGTGAGAAAGCAATTGACCGGAACTCATATACAATCAGTGTCCTTGGGGATGCGGTATATTTTACTTTATCCCAAAACTGGCTGAATCAGTACAGTCCTCGGGATATTGATATTACTGCGATTGCTTACAATGGAACTGCTGAGGTATCTAAGACAAATGCTAAGCTTGTTTCTGAGGATGGCTTTGATATAGAATTTGCAGCCGGAACAGTGTGTGTCAATCAGACAGAAAATATCAGAACTAACGGACAAGGCAAACTGACACAGGATGCGTGGTCGCAGGCTGGAGGGGAAAAATACATATATGTAGTTGACTCAGTAATTTCTCAGGATGAAAGCATCATAAAAATATCCAATGCCGGTAATGAGTGGAAATATACCGGAATGAAGCCTGGAAAGACAAAACTCACAGTACGCTATCACTACTATTATGGCAAGGAAAAATGTACCGGTGAGAAAACTGCTGAGTATGAAGTGGTTCCTGCCACATATACACTCGATGAAGAACGTGGCAGCTCTGGTATGCTTATAAACCGCGGCGCCTCATATACATGCAATCTTAGAATAAAGCAGACAACCTATGATAAGAGTGGCAAGGCTGTAAGTAAATATGTAGATAATGTTGCATACGAATGGTATATAAGTGAAAAAGAAGAAAATGTTGCGGTAAACATAGAACAAACTGCACAGAATAAGCTTAAAATAACACCGGCAAATGCCTCGGAATCAGGAGCTTTTTGTATAGGAATAAGAGCACTTGATGCTTCCGGTAATGTTTATTTTGAAGAAGAATCAATATGGTATCTGGTAACAGATGGACAGACAGACGGAGATCATGGAGATTCATCAGAAGCTGCAAATCCGGGAAATACCTCATCTGGAAGTCAAAATACAAACACAGGAAGCGAAAAGGTAAGTGTATCGAAGAGCCAGAGTATATCCTTATTGGAGAATCATAATATCGGTCTAAATATCTACTGGAAAATGACTGGTTCTACATATGACATAGGAGACTGCATGGTCAAGTACACCTATGAAGGTGACAGCGGAACACCACACTATGTGGCATTGAACCGGAGTCCGGTTGGAGATGGCGAATCATATTGCTCAAAAATTGATATAAGCGCAGTTGAGATGACCGGAAAAGTAAATTTACAGTTACTCTCTAATAGTGGAAAAGTGCTGGATACATTTTCAACATCAGTAGAGGATTATGCCAAGAGCTTATTGGCAAGCAATACAAAAGAATATGCAGCATATAAGCCGGTGGTAAAAGCGATGTTGAATTATGGCGCTGCATCACAGCAGTATTTTGGATTTATGACATATGCATTAGCCAACAGAAGCCTTACGAATGCCGATAAGACGATACAACAAATTCCACAGGCAACGTTGAAGCAGTATGCTGCCAATTCAAGTATCCGCCAATTTTCAATGAGTGGAATACACTATTACGGATCGAGCCTTGTGGCGGAAGATGATGTAAAGCTTAGACACTATTTTAAGCTTGATTCCGGCAGAGATATATCAAATTATTCGTTTGCAACGTATGTGGGCGGAGATATGATAGGCTATGCTACACCATGTCGTTCGAAAGATAAAGACATGTATTATATAGAAGTAACTTGTACAAACAGAAATTTCTTTTCTGGCATGAGGACGATAGTATCGAATGGAAATACAGAAACTATATTGGACTATCAGCCGATGAACTACATTGCAAAAGCATATGGCAGTTCAAAGCTAACCTCTGAATTGAAGACGTTGCTGGATGCAATGTATTGGTTTGAATATCAAAAAATTAAATAAATTGTTGCATAAAATATAGTACTAGAGTATAATTCCTGACTTTGAGAGTTGAAGTTAGAGGAAATTCAGCTTGCTAAAAAGCATGCATATATAAAAGAAAATTATGTGAAGTGGAATTTTTTAGAGGCTTTTTCAGTGTCTGACGATTATAAGACAGAACCTATAGATTTCTATTTCGAATTTAAAAAGTCATCTACTTGCAGCTTGGCTGAATTGGTAAAAAAGGAACATAGATATATATGCAATGATGGGTATATTAAAGAGCATTCAATTGATGATTTAAGCGAGTGCATTGTAGTGCACAACCGTAAGCAGGCTTTGAAAATATTTGCAAATATCAATAGAATATTTGATGATTATTTGAGCAAGGCTGGGCTTGAAGGAATTGAGTATTATCGGCAGTATTTTGAAATTAGTGTAAGAAGAGATGGAATACCACAAGTATTTTTGCCATATAGTTGGACAAGCAAAGAGTATCTGATGAAGGAAGAACCCCTTCTTTAGTTATCTGATTTACAGAAACTTATTAACCAAGTAGTCTTGATTGACTACACCATAATTATACTAGGATATAGAAAATGAAATTTAATTTTAACAAAAAAATGGTTAGCACAATAGTGATATTGATTTTTGGCGTAGCAATTACAGTTGCAGCACTGTCTGCAAAGAATATAGCACTTGAAAATAAAACAAGTTCAGAAATAGCCACAGAGGCAGTATCAGCTACAGAGATGATATTGGATACAGAAAATACAGAGACTAGTAATGTGGAAAAGAATTCATCAGATTCCTCAAAAGACAAAGCAACAGTAGTCGATGATAAGGACAAATCTGGTGATACAAAGAATTCTGATAAAAGTTCAACAACTACAAAAGAAACGGGCAAAAGCTTGAAAGATACAAAGAGCTCATCAGAAAACACCGATAATAATGATTCCAGGGATTCATATGAGACTGATATAATGAAAAATGATGAATCAGAAAACACTTCAGACGATGTAAATAAAACAGGTGATAAGATTGATAAAAAATCTGAAATAAACAATTCAGGAATGAATAATAATAATGAACCGAAATCTGATAACGGAGTGATAGAGCTTCCAATTATACCGATTGACTAATGTGACGTCAGTTGTGGTTTTAACTACATTTGAAGAAGAAACGTAAGAGGAGTTAATACAATGGAGGAAGTCGAATGAAGACAAAAAAGTTTTTATCATTGGTGTTAAGTGCGGCTATGATATTAGGTGCGGCTGTTCCGGTCGCAGCAGAACCGGTGTCAGCAGGGCAAGGTGTTGAAGCAGAACAGCAGCCAATTGTAGAAAATAGCATTACAAGTGGATATATTCTGAGTGATTTGGATTATAATACACCGGTGTATGAACCGGATGAGGCGGTGCCGTATTCTGATGATTGGGGATATTCTGCAGATGAAACTATAGAGAGCAAGTATCCGGCTAATGGAGTCAGCGATATCAAAGCGAAATATCCGTCTGTTCGTAATCAAAATCCCCTTGGCACATGCTGGACATTTTCGTCAATAGGTCTTGCAGAGTTTGATCTGATTAATGATGGTGTGTTTGATAAAAATATAGATCTTAGTGAACTGCATCTGGCATATTATGCATATAATTCGCTGTTAGATCCGCTTGGTGGAACAATGGGGGACTATGCAAAGTACTATATGAATAATACAAGTGTTCAGTATGGTTATCTCAATCGTGGTGGAAACTATTTGATGGCGGCACGCAGAATGGGACAGTGGTGTGGTCCGGTAAGCGAGAGTGATGTGCCATATAGTAAGGTGGCAAGCAACGGATATACAACAAGCACTATTGATACTTTTCTTAATACAGGGTTATCGGATGAATATGCTTATTCAAAGGATAAGGCACATCTGGAAAATACATACATGATTAATATCAAGGAAAATGCATCAGATGTGAAAAAAGCCATAAAAAAATATGGTGCAGTGGGAATTATGTATAGTCATAATGATAACGGATATCATTACATAAATAACAGTTATAATGATAAAACAAATAACAGAGCAGGTCATGCGGTAATGGTTGTTGGATGGGATGATAACTATTCTAAAGATAATTTCAGAGATGGTGTTAAACCTGAAAAAGATGGTGCATGGCTTATTCGTAATAGTTGGGGAGATGGAACCGGTTCATATTATAATCAGAGTTATTTCTGGATGTCATATGAAACGTTTTCTTTATCCGATACGGCTTGGGTGTTTGATTTTTCTGCTAATGATGGATATGATAACAATTATCAGGTTGATGGAGGATTAAATGTAGCCCATCAAAGCGGTTACAGGAAATTGGCCAATGTTTTTACTACTCAGACAAAACAGGGAGTATCTTCTGAGGACTTAAAAGCAGTTTCCCTGTCTATTACATCTAAAACGAATGTGAATTATACAATAGAGATTTATACAGATTTAAAAGATAAGACAAAGCCAACTAGCGGAACAAAGCAGGAGACTGCTACTACTACAGGGCAGACAACCTATGCCGGAGTATATACAATTCCACTTAAAGCAGCGGTTAATCTGAAGCCTGGGACAAGCTATTCGGTTGTAGTGACTACTGATATACCTGCCATTGACCTTGAGGCAGCGATGACCGGTGATGTAAATTATAATAATGAAATGGTGTGGGAGAATCATGCGTCAAGTGATAATACGGCAAGCTATTATTTCTATGGGACAGGGTTGGCATATTCCCACAGTTGGAATTATCAGAATATGCATGGTAATTTCTGTATTAAAGCATTTACCGCCAATAATGTAGAAAAAGATTCTGAGAGGCTTGTTGGCAGGAGCCTTACTTTAAAAGACAATATTGATATGAACTACTATATGGAGCTTCCTGAAAGTATCAAATCAAACAGCAACGCATATATGGAGTTTACGGTGAATAATAGCCAGCCATATAAGGTCAGCGTAAACGATGCAATCCCTGTTGAGAAAAACGGAAAGGTTATATATAAGTTTGCATGTCCGCTAAATGCTGCACAGATGTCAGATACGGTTAAAGCTAAAATGGTGGTGGATGGTAATAGTGGTAATGAATACACTTACAGTGTAAAAGAATATGCCACCGAGCTCCTGTCAAAATCAAACGAGTATCCGGCAGAAACCATTAAGCTGGTGAAGGCACTCTTAAACTATGGAACGGCAGCGCAGAACTTCTTTAAATATAACACAGGCAAGCCGGCAAACGCTATTTTAAGCGATACCGATAAAATTGTCGCAGCGGCTGATTTTGCTGCATATAAGGCTGTTATTAAAACAGATAGTGCAAATAGTCAGAGTAATGGACTGACATATTACGGAAGCTCTCTGATATGTAAGTCTGAGATGACAGTAAGACATTATTTTATGGTGAACGAAGGCTGTGATATAAACAATTACAAGTTCAGCTATGTTAAGGCAGATGGCAATGAAGTCAGTCTGACACCTAAAAAGGCTTCAGATGGGGTGTATTGTGTAGATATAAACGGAATAATGGCACGCAACCTGAATAGTAATTATGCATGCAAAGTCACAGGAAAGAATAAGACCTGTATTTTCGAGCTGGACTATGGTCCGTTCAGCTATTCACAGAAGGTCATTAATAGCGAAAATTCATCTGCTGAATTAAAAAATCTGGTGAACGCACTATATTGGTATTGGTATTATGGATATAGAAATTAAAAAGACTGCATAATTAAAACCACCGCAGAATTTAACGCTTTAACTAAGCTAAATTCCTGCGGTGGTTTCTTTTGTGCTTATCTGCTTAACAGGCTTATCGTTTGTTGTGCATCATGTTCGATAAGTAGATCTATTATAATATGATCACATGAAATAATCAATGAAATAGAAAGAAATGATACACAAACCCAATAATTGTTAATTAAATTATTGCAACACGCATAATAAAATAGTAATATGGGACTATAAGTTATCAATAAACTGAAACAATGCAATGCTGTTTTATAATGGCAGAAGTCGGGAGGAACAACGTATGAACAAAAGACTAATTAGCCTTGTTTTAACATTCATTATGTTGATTACAATGGTTCCATCAACTATTGTAGAGGCAAGTGAAGTAACGACAATGGAAAGCGTCAAAGCTTCTAGCAACCAATCAGAGGTCACGAAACTGGAGGAAAATACTATCTATGCGGTAAATCCACTGTATGAGGATGTTATCAGCATTGATGATTTAAAGAGGAAGCTTGACTCCGAAAGCTCAGATAAGGAGTCTGCAGATGGCGAGCAGCTCTTTGGGTCATCCACAGGACAGTATTTTTCGGATTATGACAGTGCCGTTTTATATCTCAGAAAGCAGATGGTTAGCAGAGAAACGGAAATAAACTTGAATTTTCCGGAATCTTGGTTTACTTCACACAAGGATGGGCTATATTGGGATTTATTATATGATGCAATGAAGTGCGATGAAAGCTCTACCGGACAGGAGGGGGATGCACTTTTGTATGGATATGCAGGCTGTAATGTTTCATACAGTACTGCAGGATATATAAAATATACCATGTCATATCATTCTAATGCAGAGCAGGAAGCAAAGCTGACAGAGGCTGTGGCTGTGGCAATGACGAAACTGCAGCTTAATGGACTGAGCGAAGCCAAAAAGATTATAAAGATTCATGATTATATCTGTAATAATGTCGATTATGCCTACAATTCAACTGAGGAGCAGATATATACAGCCTATGGCGCTCTTTGCACCGGAAAAGCTGTCTGCCAGGGATATGCCGTGCTTTTCTACAGACTGTGCAAGGAAGCAGGGCTGTCGGTTAGAATTATCAGCGGTACCGGCAATGGAGGAGCGCATGGGTGGAATATAGTGCGAATCGGCAGTAAATACTATAACGTGGACTGTACCTGGGATGGACAGGATGCGGACACCTATAATGAGTACCTGTTGAAATCAGAAGCAGACTTTAGGGATCATACCCGCGAATCATGGAAGGTGGCAGACAGCCACTATCTGGACTATACGTCAGCTGAGTTTAACACACAGTATCCTATGACTGAAAAATCCTGGGATGAGTCGGATGATAGCAGCGACTCTGTAGAAACTACATATGCACATAGCGAAGAGGCTACATCGGGTGGTGTGACACTAAAAGCAGAATGGAATGATCCGGTACTTGGACAGCCGACCACATTCCATGTTTCTGCAACAGGTGGATCCGGAAACTATAAATTCAGAATGGATGCACCGAGCTATTCGAGCCCAAATCAATGGGCATTCGAATCAGTAGCGGATCCAAGCCGCGGTGAGTGGATTAATTATACATCAGAGTGTGCCTCAAGCGATTATACATTTACCATGACTGCTACCGGTACCTATAACTTTAGATTTTATGTGATGGATATGACTGCAGGGGTACCTTACTTGCGAGTGAATTTCAATATAAGTGTATCGGATGATAAATACCCGAGTGTTGACTCGATTGTCCGGTCTGCAGTAGCTGAGTGCAACAGCAAGACTGATGGCTCAGAGTATGAAAAAGCTCTGTGGCTGCATGACTGGCTGCTTGACCAGCTTGAGTATGATAAAACCCTGAAATGGTCTTCGGCTGAGAGTGCGCTGACCAGAGGGCTTGGCACCTGTCAGTCGTATGAGAGTGCATATGCAAAGCTCCTTACTGCAGCAGGAATAGAAAACAGCGAGACAAGGGATACCTATGATGGACACACCTGGAATGCCATGAAGCTGGACGGACAGTGGTATCAGACGGACTGCACCTGGGATGACAGCAGCGATAATTGGTATAGCTTTGACCAGAGACATTTGTATTTTGGGCTGACGGATGAGCTGATGGCCATAGCACATCCGGGACATAGCAAAATTTATACCACAGATGATTATAAAACGCGTTCAACAAGCCTTGCCGACAATTATTTTGTCAGGGCAGGAGATGCCGAGAAGTGGGCAAAAGCTTACTCAGACAGGATTCAGAAAAATCTGGACGCAGGAAAGACAGAGTTTGAAATAGCAGCGGACAATGCTTCTTATCCACCGAGTATTTCAGGTATTCAGAATGGAATCACTGCCTATGTATTAAATCAGATGAAGTGGTCTGATGAAAAGCACAATATTTCACTAAGTGTCACAGGATCTTCAAATGCATTTGATTTTAATATTGTTTACTCTGATATAAATCATATATGGGATAATGGCACAATCATAAAAGAGGCTACTTGTACTGAACCTGGAATCAAAACTTATACCTGTACAATTTGCAACAAAACCAAAACTGAAACTGTTGCAGCACTAGGGCATTCTTTTTCAAAAAAATGGATAATAGATAAACCAGCAACTTGCCAAAATGAGGGAATTAAATCATATCATTGTACTAGATGTAATGAAAGACAAAATGTTACAACAATATCAAAATTAGACCATGAATGGGATAATGGAATAATAATTACTGAACCCACATATACATCCGAAGGTAAAATAAAATATACTTGCAAAAATTGTTCATTTACAAAAGAAGTTAAAACTGAATGTTTAAAAGAAACTAAGGAAGACAAACTTGCAAGACAAAATAAGAATGCATTAAAGGATGGGACTTACACTATTTCTTCTACATTAAATAATAACTTTGTATTAGACATAAAGAATGATTCGAAGGCCGATAATGGAAATGTGCAGCTAAATCAAGATAATTCATCTAATTCAAAAGAATTTATAGTAACGCATGATTCCACCGGATATGTTACATTTACAAATGCAAATTCTGGTAAAGTATTAGATGTATCTTCAGGCAAAGCTGAAAATAGACGTAATATCCAACAATATTTATCTAATGGAACTAAGGCACAAAAATGGATTGTCGAAAAAAAGAAAATGGATATGTAATCATGTCAGCTCTTAACTCTGATTATGTTATTGATCTAAGCGGTGGTATCATATCTGAGGGAAGAAACATACAACTTTACCAAAGTCATGATACTAACGCTCAAAGATGGAATTTTATTTATATATCTAAGGAAGACAAACTTGCAAGACAAAATAAGAATGCATTAAAGGATGGGACTTA
>ERZ1034984.2476-NODE-2476-length-14749-cov-52.648088_pt1 | contig 14749 bp, 13 predicted proteins | sample MGYA00520589_ERZ1034984 | MGnify/ENA primary metagenome ERZ1034984 (study PRJEB33766, sample SAMN09781790) | gut metagenome | biome: gut microbiome | host: Homo sapiens | place: Madagascar | study: EMG produced TPA metagenomics assembly of the PRJNA485056 data... | reverse complement strand
CGACTCGATGGCCGTGTCCGGTGGGCAAGTCGTTTCCGACGTCACACCAAACTGCACCATCAACGCTAAGTGATGAGTGCTCACCTCTCATAGAGGGTGTGGGTTCTGGGCTCATTGTCATGTGGAACCAGAGCCCACACCCTCTATGATAATTCAGAAGACATTACTTATCTAGATCTGGTTTTGGCTTGTAAAAGGGTTTGTAATACATTGCTTTATAATAGAGGGGATGTGATTTAATTGGTTTGCTATTTGAACTGCGTATTCTCAAAAAGGAGTTCTCGGTGCAGCGCTTCCCGGCCTACAGTGTGCTAATAAGTGTATATGCGAAAGAGTCTGCTACGTGGCTGAAAGAATCTTTAGATAGCGTGCTTGCTCAAACAGTTCCCCCTGAGCAAATTGTTCTCGTTGAGGACGGTCCGTTGACTCCAGAACTGAATAGTGTCATTGGTTCTTTTTGTGAACACAATAAGAATCTTTTTGATTTGGTGACCCTACCGAAGAATGAAGGGTTGGGTAATGCCCTTGCACATGGGGTCCCGGTGTGCAGGAATGAGATCATTGCACGTATGGATTCCGATGATTATGCTTTTCCGACTCGAATGGAAAAAGAACTTGCCAAGATGTCAACATACAATTTGGATATGGTCGGCTCGCAGATTGTGGAATTCATATCTGATCCAGAGCATCCGGTAGCCAAATCGGATCTTCCGATTGATCAGCAGTCGATTGTTGCATATTCGAAACTACGCAATCCTTTTAGACATCCTTCCATGGTGTTTCGTAAGTCACGAGTATTGAATGCGGGGAATTATAGCGCCGACTACCTGTACTTTGAAGATTGGGATTTATTCAATCGGATGTTGGCTTCAGGATGCAAGGCTGCGAACATTGATGAGCCTCTGGTCGCCATGCGGGTGAGTCCGGATTTCTATGCTCGTCGTGGCGGTCCTGCATATATTCCGCATATCTGGAAGTTCAAAACAGAGCAATTGCGGAGAGGATACTTCACATTCTTCCAGTTCTTAGGAACGACTATTCCTCATATATTGGTTTGTCTTGTTCCCAATTCTGTCCGCTCCTTCATCTATACGCATCTTCTGCGGAAAGGAACCAATAATGGCTGACAATGTAAAGGATGCCAGACCCACCATTGCCGTGGTCACGTTACATAATTCCCCAAATTACGGTTCATGCCTTCAGACTTATGCGACGCAGACGGTGCTTTCGAGTATGGGAGCAACCCCGTCGATTGTGGATTATTACCGCCATGATGCGATTCCGGAAAATGAAACTGAGCGTGCTCTGAATGGTCAGTTGGCTAAGAAGATGCCTATCTTCAAAATTCCTGGTGTCAAATCATTGGCCAAAATCCCTGTTAGTCGCATCGTGGCGAGACGGGCTAAGCCATTAAATGATTTTCGCCAGTCCAAGCTTGCCCTTACGGACCGTAAATATTATTCAGTAGAAGCTTTGGAACAAGATCCTCCACAGGCGGATATTTACTGCACTGGTTCTGACCAGGTGTGGAATAGTACTTGGAATGAAGGCTTCAATAAGGCTTTTTATCTATCTTTCGCTCCTGAAGGGGCAAAACGTATTGCTTATGCGGCCAGCATAGGCAAATCTTCATTGGAAGATTGGGAAAAGCCATTAATGCGTGATGTATTGAAGAAGTATTCTCATATCTCTGTACGTGAAGTTGAAGCTGCTGAATTGTTGGACTCTATAGGCGTACATGGTGCGGTACCTGTCATTGATCCCACATTGATGCTCAATCGTGATGATTGGAGCGTGCTACGTGATGATAGTGTTTTGCCTACGGAGCCTTATATTTTGGTATACCAGCTCAATAAGAACCATGAATTCGATCAATATGTACAGCGATTTGCAAGCAAAGTTGGGCTACCAGTTTATCGAATTGCTTATGGGGTTCATGAAAAGCGTAAAGGTGAACATACCATTGTTTGCCCGCCCGTTGGAGGTTTCGTCAGTTTGTTCATGAACGCTGAGTATGTGATTACTGATTCGTTCCACGGCACTGCATTCTCTATGAATCTTGGCCGTAAATTTGTTGCAATTAGTCCTGGGCGTTTTTCTGGCCGCATTATGAACCTGCTTGAGATGACTGGAGAAACGCGTCATTATCTTGATGATTGGCGCAATCTTGATATTGCTAATCAGCCAATCGACTATACGTATGTAACGCAGGTTCTGGAGACAAAACGGGCTGAAGCTAAGGCATTTTTGTCCAAAGCTATTGATGAGTGAGTATTAGAGGTTAATGATGAGTTCGATGAAAGATTATCTTAAGGATAATCTACCTATGCCTGTGGTAGCTCTTATCAAGAGCGTACTTAATGGTTATCCCAGCCTAATTATGTCCTCGTTAAGAGAGTCACGCCGATATAACAAAGCGTATGCAAAAGATACAGCGAAAGGCACTAAGCAGCTTGAATCTCGTATGATGTATTTCACACATCAAATTGAGAAAGGTTTAAGCCATAAGGATTTCCGTTATGGTTTCGGGAAACGACCGTTGCAGTATTTGGCCAAAACGTTGAGTCTATACCAACAGCAAGTTCCAAACTATTCGGACAGTATGCCATATCGTTCAGCTCTTGCGGCTTTGGGTGAATACTTGAGACGTCACGCGAATCATGAAGATACTCTGATTTACGTGAAGTCAATTTTTCTTGTGCCAACAGTGGATGCTGCTCTGAAAATGAATAGTGCTGAGGGAGGGAGCTTTCATTTTTCTGAGGAGAGCAAGAAGAATAATGCTGTATTGACCTTTCGGGAGCTGTCGACAAATAGGCATTCTATTCGGGAATTTTCTGATAGGCCGATTACTTATGATGAGATCAAACCGGCGGTGGAACTTGCCATGCGAACGCCGTCTGTTTGTAACAGACAACCTACACGTATACGTGTAATTCTTAACCATGATTTGATTTCCAAGGCTCTTAAACTGCAGGGAGGCTTTAACGGATATGCGACTCCCCCTGCCCTGATTCTTCTTACTGCAGATAATCGAGTGTTTATGGCTCCGCAAGAGCATAATGAGGGATATACAGATGGTGGTTTATTCGGCATGAGCTTGTTACTTGCATTAGAAGAGCAAGGCATTGCTTCGTGTCCTCTTAATACCATGTTTCGTAAGGGACCTGAAAAGGCGACACGTGAACTTCTGAATATTCCTTCATATGAGAATCTTGTGATGTACATTGCTGTCGGTCATTTCCCTGACCAGTGCGTTACTTGTGTTTCACATCGTTTCCGTGCTGATGATGTTGTTACTGTAATTGATAAGTAGGGGCGGATTATGACGAATGCTCCCATACGGGTATTGCAAGTTGTACCATCACTGAATAGATCAGCGGGTGTAGCTAGAGTCGTATACAATTGGAACCGATTCCATAATGAGAGTCGTGTACATTTTGATTTTCTGCACCATTCTTCACGTAATGGTATTCTCATGCATAATGAGCGTTACGATGAAGAGCTCGAGGCAACGGGATCAAAAGTTTATACAGTTAATTATGCTGCGGACGATCTTAGACGTTTCATGCGTGAAGTACATGAGGTGTTCGAAAAAGTTGGGTCCAGTTATGACATTGTGCATTGTCATATGCCTAATTCAGCATTTTGTGTACTTCGAGAGGCTGAACTTGCCGGTATAAAGCATCGTGTGCTTCATAGCCATTTAAACAATTCTTCTGATAAATTCTTGCATCGGCTACGTAACGTGCCTCTTAATGCTATCGGTAAGCATTATGCTACTGATCGTATTGCCTGTTCTGAAGATGCTGGTCACTTTCTTTTTGGATCTCAGCCATTCACAGTGATTAATAATGGTATTCCGCTGGAACAATTCGCTTATAGCTTGGAATCGAGAGAACGGCTTCGTGCTGAGCTGGGCATTGGACATATTGATCCAGTTATAGGCTGTGTGGGGCGTTTTGTTAAGCAGAAGAATTTCCCTTTTGCTATTCGTGTATTTGCGAAATTTCACGAAGCTTTTCCTGATGGCAAGATGCTAATTCTTGGAGATGGCGATAATCGAGACGAGCTTAAAAAAACAATAATGACTGAGCATCTCTCGGATGCTGTGATACTTGCAGGCGTACGTGAAGATATTAATAAATTATATTCTGTAATGGATGTTTTTTTCATGCCGTCGTTATACGAAGGTTTACCTGTTTCTGCCGTGGAAGCGCAAGCTGCTGGTTTGCCATGTGTTTATTCGGACAAAGTGCCTAAGGAAACTGATATCACGGGTACGGGTGCATTTGTTTCTCTTGATAATGGGGTTGAGCAATGGGTAAATGTGTTAACGGCTGCCTTAAATGGTGGGCGGTTGATGAAAAATCCAATATTGCTTGAGCGGCAAGGATATTCAGCGAAGACTAATGCTGAGTTGCTGATGCAACACTATGAGCAACTGATAGCAGAACGGTAGTTTGTAGATGATTCCGTATCTTGTAGTGATGGCATTGATTCCTGCCTTTGCATGTGCCCTGAAACCACTGCGAAGTAAGGATAAGAGGATAACGCTTACCTGGATTTTCTATGGAATGCTTGCTTTCCTTGCTATGGTGCGTAAGGAAACCGTTGGCGTAGACACTCCTCAGTTTACAGGGGCCTATAGGGCTATTAGCGATGATACTTCGTTCTCGCTCAAGAAGTACCGATACGAATATGGTTTTACGCTTTTGTGCCGTTTTTTAAATCATATATCGCGGGATCCGCAACTCCTCATTATGGTTACGAGCGCATTCATGATGTTTGCAGTTGGTTATGCGACATATCGATTATCAGAGGATGTAGCGCTTAGCGCTTTTATGTTCATTGCTATGACGACATATACCATGTATTTGAATGTTATGCGCCAGGCTGTTGCAATTGGATTTGTCCTTATTGGATACTGTAAATTGCGTGATCGTAAATGGCCAATTGCATTGATATTTTTCCTTATCGCTACGCAGTTCCACCAGACGGCTTGGCTAGTACTTTTAGTATTTCCGATAACGCTTCTGACTTTTACAAGAACTTCGTTAATCTTGTATATCCTTACAACAATCATTATGTTTATTGGTTCAAATTCTGTTACGTCATTAATCGCTACAATACTTGGACGCACTGAATTTTATGATCCGAATCATACAGAATCTAACTATTTCGGTGCGTTGATTCAATTAATGTTTGTGATCAGTATTGTCGCAATGTGTTTCTTTTATATGCCTATTCAGAAGTTGCCTCAGAAGCAAGAATCTGATGATGAACGCATGGTATATACATATCAGCATATGCTGATGTTATGGGTAATGTTTGTGGCAATGGGCGTAAAGGTTGAAGTCTTGGGACGATTGTCATACTACTTTGGTGCATTAGTGATAATCATCGTTCCCTTTGTATTAAAAAGAGTGCCAGCGAAAGAGAGCTTTTTTGTTCGTAACATTTTTTGTCTGGTATGTTTTGTCTATTTTGTCATTATTGGTGTATTCCGTCCGCAATGGCATGGCGCAATTCCATATGCAACGGATTTTTCGAGCGTAATAAATGTATTCAAGACTCTATTTAGATAAGGTGATAAAATGAATAGAGATTATTGGGGTATTTTAGAGCGTAGATTACGAGAACGTACAAACCCTTGGTTTGCTTCTGCAAGACGAAAGAAGCTTAATCGGACTGATTTTACTGTTATATCCAACAATTGCTGGGCTGGATCAGTATATAGGTACTTTGGATTGCCCTATTCATCTCCGACTGAAGGCTTATATTTCTTCGGTTCTGATTATGTGAAGTTCGTTTCCGATTTGCGCCATTATGTGGATTCGAAACTGGAGTTTATTCCTGCTGCTGATTCGGTCCATGTGGAGACATTGTCTCGCAGAAACGAACTTGATAAAGTGGTTGCAAGACTTGATGATATTGAAATTGTTTTTTTGCACTACCCTACACCTGAAGAGGCAGAAGAAAAATGGAAACGAAGGTGTGGCCGAATCAACTGGAACAACGTATTCATCAAATTCAGCCAAATGAACGAATGTTCTAATCAAGATCTTCGTGATTTTGATGCTCTGAATTTCCCTAATAAGCTATGTTTTGTTGCTCATCCGATGCCTGGCTTTCAAAGTGCTGTTTTGTTTCCGAGTGCTTCTGGTAATGAAGTGCTTAACGATACCGATCGTTTTCATCATGGATTTAATTTAATTGAATGGCTTAATAGTGAGCCTGTAACATACAGTCTTCCAGAAAGAAAGGCGTGACATGCAACGCGTACTACAAGTCGTGAATATGATGGATAGAGGTGGTGTGGAAACACTGCTAATGAATATCTATCGCAAGATTGATCGTGATTCTATCCAATTTGACTTCCTGACGCATCCCTATAGCCAAGATTATTCGTATGAATATGAATCCGAGATACTTTCAATGGGTGGACGGATTTATAAAGCGCCCAGCTTTAGCCATAATCCATGTGGTTATCGGAAGTATATCAAGGTTTTTTTCCAGAATCATCCTGAGTACAGTGTCGTTCATGCGCATAATTTAGATTCAGCCTCTTTGGTGTATATGCGCGAAGCAAAGAAAACGGGACGGTACCTTATTGCACATTCACACAATACCGAAGACCATGGGAAAATAATCAAGCGCATAATGTTGCGTGGCTGTCATCATATTATTCGGCAGTATCCTGACTACTTCTACGCATGTTCTCTGCCTGCTGCAAAATTTGCTTTTGGTAAACGAATCGCAGAATCTTCAAGTTGCCAGATATTTCATAATGGCATTGATGTCGATCAATATTTTGTGGATAATGCCTTGCACCTTGAGATGCGTAATCGTTTGTTCCCGGATGCGCGCGGACCTGTGTTTGGAACTGTAGGTCGTTTGCTGCCCCAAAAGAACCAGTCTTTTTTACTTGACGTTTTTGCAGATATTTTGAAGCGTGATTCATTGTCTGAGTTGGCGATCGTCGGTAAAGGTGAATTGCGTCCTTCATTAGAGGCAAAGGCAAAAGATCTTGGAATTGAACGACATGTTCATTTTATTGGATCTGTTCCTAATGTACCGGATTATCTCAAAGCTTTTGATGTTTTTCTTCTTCCTTCACTATACGAAGGTTTGCCTCTTGTCTCTATTGAAGCTCAAGCATCTGGCCTTCCGACGGTAGTGTCCAATGGAGTTCCCCCTATGGCCAAGTGTTCGGATCTTATTCGCTTTGTTGATTTATCAGAAGGGACTTCTGGATGGGCTGATGCAGCGCTTGAAGCTTATCAAAAAGGACGGGATCAACGAGTTGATCGAATTGAGCAAGTGCGTGCGGCTGGTTTTGATATTTCAGAAATAAGTAAAAGATTATGTGAGTTTTATAAAAATCATGAAGATATGATTTAAAGGGATTGGAAAATGAAAATAAACAATATTGAGCAAAAGATTTCTCGTGCACTCATATTCCCACGTTACTCTATTGCGTCTAAAGGGAAAATTCCGCAGAAGCATCTTTCGAATAATGATCCAGTACTGTTGGATACGAGCTTAGGGTCGCAAAATGCCGGAGACTACATCATTATGCATTTTGCGGAAAGGCAATTGAGCATGATTTGGCCTCGTGGTGATTTTAATAGAATTGCAACGCATGTTCCTACGAGGGGAGTTAATGCATCTTTCTCGAATGATTTGAAGATACTTTGCGGGACGAATGCTATTTCAGCGAATGCCGACAAACTTCGTACTAGAATCCATTGGATTGATTTGCCGTCAAACCCATCTATATATGCTAAGTCTATTTTGACTTTAGCTGTTGGAATGAGAGATATGGCTGAGGGAGAGGGAATTTCTTCCAAAACTGCTTCTGTTCTTAGATATCTTTTGACGGATGAATACCTGCATTCTGTGCGTGATAGCAATACAGAAAGAGCGTTGCGTTCTATTGGTATTGAAAATGTGATAAATACTGCATGTGTGACAATGTGGAATCTTACACCCGAATTTTGTACATCTATTCCTGTCAATAAGGCGACTGATGTCTTAACAACCATTACGGATTATGGTTTCGATCGTGTGAATGATGGGTATATGTTGAGTACTCTAAAAAAGCATTACCGGAATGTATACCTGTGGGTTCAGGGTTCGGAAGATTTAGATAAACTACGTTCAATGCCTGAATCAGATGGTATTGAACTTGTGCAGGGCGGTTTCGCAGGACTGGAACAATTTGTTAAGGAACATGGAGACATTGATTATTTTGGCACAAGACTTCATTGCGGTATTTATTGTTTGAATCACAAAATTCGTTCAATGATTGTGACGATTGATAATCGTGCTGCTGATATTCAAAGAGATACTAATATACCGACAGTTGATCGTTCTGATTTGAAGCATGATATGGAGCGATTAATTGAACAATCTCGCTCAACGAATATCAATATTCCGGTAGAAAATATTCAACGCTGGAAAGAGCAATTCAGGAAATAGAGCAATGTCTAGATATATAGATTTAATTAAAAACATTGGTTTATTTACGCTAAGTAATTTTGCCGTAAAACTAGTAGCTTTTCTACTTGTTCCGTTGTATACATATTATTTATCAACTGCGGAATATGGCGTAACAGATATGCTAACGACGACAGTCAATATGCTTGTACCTTTAGCAACTCTGTCAGTGGCGGATGCAACGCTAAGATTTTGCGTTAATAAAAAAGGTTCGGCTGAAGCTTACTCTTCTGTTGGTTTTGGTGTAACAGTTCTAAGCTGTTTAGTTGTTGCATGTTTGTTACCCTGTTTAGATTTAGAAATATTTGGTGGATTAGGCGAATATAAAGGCTGGTTCCTTGCCTGTTACGCAGCTATGGCGCTGCAGATTTTTTTCTCGAATTTATCTCGAGGAGTCGGACAAGTTTCAGTGATGGCAGTTGCTTCCGTCATGTCATCAGTAGCTAATATCTTATGTACAGTTTTAACCATCGCATTTTTCAAATGGGGGGTTCAAGGATTCTTTATTTCACTTTTTTTAGGGAATTGCATCGGGTGTTTGTGGTATTTAATCCCAGGACATTTATATCGATTTATACGTTTTAGAATCAGCGATTTCAAAAACAATTTTAAACCGATGATGGTTTATGCGCTTCCTCTAGTTCCGAACGCCCTTTCATGGTGGATGACGCAAAACATTAATAGATTTTTTATTACTGGAATTATGGGAATTGCGGCATCGGGAATGTTCGCTGCGGCATCTAAAATTCCTGGTCTTCTTAAGCTTCTGACTTCTATTTTTGAACAAGCTTGGAATCTCTCTGCATTCCAAGAGTTCAAATCCAAAGGTCGTCAGGCTTTTTTTAATGCGATATATCGAATCTACAACGCTGGCCTTGTATTAAGTCTGGCAGTTTTAATTCCTCTGTCTTCGTGGCTGGCGTCTTTCATGTTACAAAAAGATTTTTATTCCGCTTGGACGCTTGTCCCTATTCTTCTCCTGTCTTTTTACTATTCCTCTATAAGCGCTTTCTATGGATCGATATATACATCAAGCATGAAGACTCGTTATTTGTTTGTTACAACAATGATTGGCGCTTGTGTGTGTGTGATCTTAAATTATGTCTTGCTTTCTGTGTTCGGGTTGATTGGTGCTTGTTTGGCTTCCGCAATTAGTAATGTTGTTGTATTGCTTCTGCGTAAGTTTAATTCCCTGAGTATTCTGAGAATAGAAGATAATAATATTTGTGAAGGGACGACGCAAATTTTGCTGATTGTCTCTGCTGTAATGACAATGGCGCAGATGCGTTGGTGGATTGCCGGAACTTGCTTCTGTTTTATTGCGATACTTGCATTGCAGATTTGGAAGATTGAGCCGATTGTTATGCGAATTCTGACTAGCCATGCTAAATAAAGGTAGATAGAATGGAACAAGACAAGACAAGACAAGACATTGTTAATCTAAGAGCGATTGCGATTTTGACAGTTGTTTTTGGCCACAGTATTATCATTTATTCGGATAAGTGGTCTTTATACACAACGAATCAGTCCTCTGCCTTTTTGAGCAGAATAAAAGATGTGATAAATGTTGTGCAGATGCCACTATTTTTTTCGATTTCTGGTTTTTGCATACTTTATTCATTGAAAAAGAATCAAAATATTTTAGACTTTGTTAAAGGAAAATTAAAAAGAATTATTGTACCTTTTATTGTTGTAGGACTTGCTTGGCTTTATCCATTAAGAGTGATTGCGCATTATGCTTCGTACGAGGCGTCTCCGTTAATGGTGATATTCAAATATATAATATGCGGATTTGATAATGGTCATCTTTGGTTTCTACCAACTTTATTTATTATGCTGGTAGTCACGTATTTAATTAATCTTATTATGCCGTTTGATCGCAAGCGCGTTCTGTTTTGTGTTTTTGTTGTATTTTGTGCTTGTCTGGCGCAAGGAATACCATCTTCACTGCCTTATTTTGCACAATTTGGGAATAACTATATCTGGTTCGTTTTAGGGTTGATTGTACATTTGTATTTTTCAGAAGTGAAAGACATGCATATTTCCCTGAAAATCATTGCTGCTGTATTTGCTTTAGCGTCATTATTTGTAATATTTTGTGGTTTTGGCAATCGGATATTCTCATGCATTGCTTCTGTGTTGTGTGTATTGGTTGGATATGCCCTCATGCCAAATAAACGAAATCTGATTCTCTCTCACATCAGCCGTAATAGTATGGGTATGTATTTATTTCATTCCCCATTGGTATATCTCACCTATTGCTATTTACCTAATATTAATCCTTTTTTGATGGTGTTAATTAATTTTGTAGGTTTTGGAACGCTTGCCTATTTCATCACTGATTTTATGCGACGAATTAATTTTAGATTTGTTATTGGAGAGTGATAAGAGGCTCCCGTGTTTCCCTAGGCGGTTGGATACAAGAACTGTGAGACAAACATCTTAGAATGTGTTGAGCAAGACTTCTATTACTCTTCTTGATGGATGTTCGAGCAAAACGTAAACAGGTCTGTGGTTGCCTTCGGCATTGGCTCAACTAGGACAAAGCGTAGTAAGTTTTTCGCTGAATGAGTGTGTTCGAATTGGGTGTCCTCTAATTCGTTATGCTTGAATATCAAGTATTTGAAAAAGGGTGGTGGTTCCGGCATGCCGGAACCACCACCCTGGCGAGTGATCGCTTATATGCGCGCCACCTCGTTATTGCTTGGTGGTTATCGCGCAGTTCGGCGTGACGTCAGGGATGGACTGCCCGCCGGACACGGCCATCGTCTCGCCGGCGGCGATGTAGTTCTTGCCGCCGTTGGAGTCCCACTTGGAACCGTTCGTGAACGCGATCGACACCTCAGCCCCCTTGGTGTCCGGAACGGTGAGCTTGTACCATCCGCCACACGTGGCCTTCAACTCGACGCCATGACCTGCGGACTGGGGGGTGGAGTACACCCTGTAGTTCGCCTTCACGGTCTTCCATGAGGAATCCGGCTTGTAGTAGATGGTCATCGGCTGCTTCGGCACGGACGCGACCGTCACCTGGACGCTCGCGGTCTTGCCGCCCGCCGTGGCCTTGACCGTCGCGGTGCCGGCCTTCGATCCGGCCGTGACCACGCCCGTGCCCATCACGTTCGCGACGCTCGAGTCCGAGCTCGTCCATGTGACCTTCCGGTCCGTCGCGTTGTCGGGCTTGACCGTCGCGGTCAATTGCACGCTCGCGCCCGACTTCAGGCTCAGCTTCCCGTCCTTCACACCGGAACCGGAGATGGAGACGGACTCGACCGGAACCGGATTGTCAGCCACAGTAACAACGACCGAAGCCGTCTTACCACTAGCAGTCGCTGTAATCGTTGCAGTGCCAGCCTTCACAGCGATGACCTTGCCATCAGACACCTTAGCCACAGAACTGTTCGAGCTGGTCCAAGAGACCGTCTTGTCAGTAGCGTTGGACGGGTTCACAGTGGCCGTCAGCTGCACGCTCGCGCCCGACTTCAGGCTCAGCTTGCCATTGCTTACACCGGAACCCGAGATCGACACCGACGTGACCGGAACCGGCTGCGGAGTGTTGCAATCTACCGCGCTCACCGCGGCGGAGGAACCATCCCAGCTCACCTTGCCGGAGAACTCGATGCCAGGTTGGCTGGCGCCAGGGGTCTGCGAGCCGGAACCGTTGGTGAAAATCACACGATACGTGCCATCGCCCAGATCCGGAACCTCGTACTTGTAGGTGCCGGCCTTCGCGCAAGAGTCGTCAGCGGTCAGCTGGGTCATCGCAACGCCGGGCCACGTGCCATTGTTCTTGGACGTGGTGTCGTTGTATACGTACGCATACACCTTGTCCCAGCCGGCGGGCTTGGTGGCGTAGATCACGTTGGAGACCTCGGGCTTCACGCCGGTGATCTTGATGGTGATGCTATCGGACTGCTGGTTTGTGCCGGCGGTGGCGGTGATCTTCACCGTTCCCGCCTTGAGACCGGAGACCTTGCCGGTGGAATCCACCGTAGCTACCGAAGTGTCGGAGGAGGTCCAAGTCACGTTGGCTCGTTTTCCTGCAGGATTCGTGGTCACATCAGCCTTCAGCTGTACGCTCTGAGTAGAACCGAGATCCATGGAAGTCGGGCCGGAGACCTTGATCCCGGTGACGTTGACGTTCCTCCAATGGCAAGGCTCCCTGGAATTGATGTAGCAGTCCGGATCCAGATTGTTCTTCTTGAACCATGCCTGGCAATCCTTGTCGCACGGGCTTTCGGTGCCATCGTTCGGATCATAGGTCGGGTCGCCGTACTTGGTGTAGGAATACGTGTGCTTGATTGCTTCGCCGTCGGCACCGGTGCCCTTCACCGTAACAGTCACCACTTCGTCGGACTTGGCCTTGGCGCCGATCTTGATGGTGTCTCCATCCTTGTAGGAGCCGGACTGTCCATCGGACGTGATGTAGGTGGTGTTGGAAGCCTGGTAGGAGCGCAGTGTGATCAGCTTGGATTCTCCAGGAATGGTGCCCTTGTTCGGATATGCCTCAGCGGTGGAAACCTTGCCGGGACGGGTCTTGTTGGAGAACGCAGCAATGGACTTCGCCTTCACGGAACCGGAGGTGACTTTGCCGCCGGACACGGTGATGGTGGAGCCGGTGACCTCATCCGTGTAAGTGCCGTTGGCGAGTTTGGTGGACTGTCCGGCGAGGTTCTTCTCCGCGCCGTTCGCGTTCGCCACAACCATGCCGTCCTGAGCGGCGGAACCGGCATAGCGTTCCACCATCAGGCAGTTATCGTCGCCGCAGTTGGAGACACTGGAGTCCTCGCCCACCATGGCGTTGCGGAAGTGGTTGACCGCCACGACTTCCGGATCCTTCCACAGGTCGGAGCCGGCGTCGCCGAGCTTGGAGTTCTCGGTGAACGGACCGCTGCCATCGGCATAAGTGCCCTTACCGCCGGTGCCGTAGGTGCCGCCATCCTTGTACGGACGATCGAAGAACAGGCTCATGCCGTTCTTCTGCGCGGTCACGCCGGCCCAGCCGTACTTGATCCACTCATCGGAAAGCTCCTGCGGGATGTTGGCCTCGCCATTGGCGAAGTTATCGTGCGATTCCACCCAGTTCACGGACTTGTCCTCGGTCACCTTGCTGTGGGAGGTGAAGTGACTTGCGCCGAGGTTCTTGAACTGCACGGCATTGCGCACCTCATGGCCGTAGCTGGAGTCGGTAATGCCGCCACCGCGCGGGGAGTTGCTGTTGAACAAGTTGGCATAGTCAGCTTCACGAACGTTGGCGTCCTCAAGCACCTCACCGTACTGGTACTGGGAGCCATTGTTCAGGATGGTGTTCCAGTAGTTCGACTTCTTGCCGCCGAATACCTCATCCGGAAGCTCGATGTGCTTGGCCGCGTCATAGCGGAAGCCGTCGGCGCCATCGGCCACGGTCTGCTTGAGCAGATCGGCCATACCCTGGGTGACGGTGTCATCCTGGGTGTTCAGATCCCACAGGCCAGAAAGCTTGTGCTGGGTGCAGTCCTCGCGGTTGTTGTAGTCGGAGATCTGCTTGTCCTCATGGAAGTAGGCCTTGTTCTGCCACTTCTTGGCGATCACGTCGAAATCGGACGTGAAGTGGTTGGACACGGAATCGACAATGATGCGCAGGCCATACTGGTGGGCCATCTTGCACATTTCCTTGAACTCGTCTTCCGAACCGACCACATAGTTGCCGATGGACATATCAGTGGGCTGGTACACGTAGTACCAGTTGAGATACCAATTGCCGGTGCCGAGCTTGCGGTTGTCCTTGATTTTGACGATCGGCTCGGTTTGGATGGAGGTATAACCGGCCTTGGCGATATCCGGAATGTTCTCCATGATGGTTTTGAAGGACCATTCAAAGGCGTGCAGGGTCGCACCGTCCTTCATATCCTTCGGCAGGCCGTACTTCTGGCGGGCTGCTTCGAACGTAGGATTTCCCACGGTGTTGGCGTAGCTGTCACGGGTGGCGGCGCTGGCCTGCTGCGGTGCGGCCGTAGCGAACGAAAGACCCGCGAGCAGCGTGGTGGCCGCGGCAAGGAACGCCACGGTCTTCTTGCTCAGACGAGCAAGCGTTGCTGATTGTTTCATCATCTTCCTTGATTGGATTGGATTTGTTCAGGTAATGCTGAGGCCCGATTCCCTTGGAATACGGAATCAGGCCTCAGCTGTCTTCGGTTATTGTTTGGTGGTTACCGCGCAGTTTGGTGTGACGTCGGAAACGACTTGCCCACCGGACACGGCCATCGAGTCG
>ERZ1034984.2474-NODE-2474-length-14755-cov-4.888776_pt1 | contig 14755 bp, 23 predicted proteins | sample MGYA00520589_ERZ1034984 | MGnify/ENA primary metagenome ERZ1034984 (study PRJEB33766, sample SAMN09781790) | gut metagenome | biome: gut microbiome | host: Homo sapiens | place: Madagascar | study: EMG produced TPA metagenomics assembly of the PRJNA485056 data... | reverse complement strand
AAATGCGGAGAAGTGGGAACGGTGGAACCGCAACGACAGCCGCAGCAAGGTGAAAACCACCTCCGACTACGGAACGGAGGACTTTTTCAATGCTTGATAACCTTGTTCAAAAGTCACTGGAACATTCTGCTGAGAAGCCAGGTGACTATATAAAGGACGGAGTTCTTTACTGTGGCGCGTGCGGAAAGCCAAAGCAGAAAAAGATCCACTTCCCCAATATGGGGGACAGGCTGGTAGGGATCGCCTGTAACTGCACGGAATCGGAAAAAGCCAGCGTGGACGATGCGAACGATACTGCCGCCTTTGAAACGATGATGGAGCGCCGCCGCGTCGAGGATTCTATCGTCGATCCATCGTATCGAAAAGTCACTCTTGCCGATGATGACGGCGCAAATCCGAAAATCTCTAAAATTTGCAGGAAGTATGTCGATCAGTGGGACAAGGTATCGACGGAAAATATCGGCATCCTGTTTCGCGGCCCTGTTGGCACGGGCAAGAGCTTTTTTGCCTGCTGCATCGCAAATGAACTGCTGGAAAAGCGTGTTCCGACAGCGGTGACGAGTTTTCCGCGCCTTTTGAATCTGCTGCAAAACAGCAGAGACCGTCAGGGCTTGCTTGACCGACTGAGTACATACAAACTGCTCGTCATTGACGATCTCGGCGTTGAACGTGATACCGGGTATGCAGCAGAGCAGGTTTTTGCAGTCATTGATGCGCGGTGTCGCTCAAATTTGCCAACGATTGTGACCACGAACTTAACGCCACAGGAAATGGACAAACCGGAAACGATGCAATATAGGCGCATTTTTGATCGTATTGTGGAGATGTGCCCTGTTTCGCTGCTGGTAGACGGTGAGAGCCGCCGCATTCGGAATGCCCAACGTCGGAAGGAGATTGCAAGAGAACTGTTACTTTGAAAAGCTCTCCCCGGTTTCGGGGAGAGCGCCTGTGAAAAATATCTGCCTGTCAACGATATTTTATCATGGGAGGGTCAGGATGGCAACAAACGAAATCGCGGCGGCGGTACAATGCGGACAGGCCGATGTTTTGAAATTATGGAAGGAAGTACGCAAGTTTGCAATCAAGCAGGGCTTGAGGTGGCTCCGGGCGCTGGATGGCAAAGGCGGTGCCACGCTTGACGATCTGGAGCAGTGCGCGTTTCTTGCCATGTTGGATGCTCTGGAAAGCTGGAACATTGACAGCGGTTCCTTTATCGGCTGGTATGCGTATCAACTCAGAACGGCATACCAGACGGCTATGGGGGTTCGCACGAAGCGGGACAAGCAAGACCCCATCAATTCAGCACTGCCACTGGACGAGCCACTGACAGACCGGGAGGGCGATTCTTTTACGATTGCTGATGTTACGCCAGACCCGGATGCAGAGGCAGCATTTGACCTCGCAGACATTCGTTTTGCTGTGTGGAGTGCGCTTGCCGCTATCCCAGAGAACGAACGGCAGGCCATAATAGCGGAATTCTGGTACGGAGCAAAACCAGACGTCAAGCTGCGGCGGTCAGCGTTTAAGCATCTGCGTCATCCGTCTATCAGCAAAAATTTAAGGGCGTTTTTGTAATAATAAGGGCCATAACGGCGAGAAACGGCCCTAAAAGGGGTGATAATTTGACACATAAGCAAGCGCAGGCCCTTGCCGCGCTGCTTACACAGCCGACAAAGGAAAAAGCGGCACAGGCAGCGGGAATCGGGCTTACCACGTTGAAAAGATACCTTGCAGACCCACAGTTCCAAAAGGAATACCAAAAGGCGATTTCTGGCCTGATCGAAGATGCGGCCACCGCCGCAAAGCAGAGCTTAGACCCAGCTCTTTCTTGCCTGCGGGAGATTGTTACGCGGGATGGTGTTTCCGACGCGAATAAAATTGCGGCATCAAGAAGTTTAATCGAATACGGCTTGAAGTTGATTGAAACCTTTGACATTTTGCGAAAACTTGATGAATTGGAGCGATGGAAGGCGGAAACCGATGGCAACTGTTGAGACCCGCCTTGCAGCTTTACGAGAGTTTTTGAAATCTCGCACAGACGGCGAAACCGTTTTTATTGTCGAGGGTGGGGCAGAGTATCATACAAAAGAAGATCCTTTTAACTACCTGATGCAGCACGGCGCATGTACCCATGACGGGCGGCGCATTGTCTTATACCCGCACCCAATCGAGGGCGTAGACCCGTTGAGCCTTTCCTTCTATCAGATGCTTGATGAAGCCATTGAGCGCGGCAATCTGGAATTGCCGGAATTGGAGAGTGACCATCTATGAGCAACAGCATTAAAGCCCGCATTGCCCGTTTACAGGCGATTGCAGCGCAGAAGCAAGAGGGCGCAGCACTCATGACCTTGCTTGAAAATGGCGCGTGGGCGGCTTGCAGAGCGCCGCAAAGCCCTGCAAAGGTGTTCCAGACGGAACAGGCAGCACGAGATTATTTATCAGACTGCGAATGCGTTATCATTATCGACATTTAAGAAAAACAGCGCAGAAGCGCATAAAAAAGAAAGGAAATTTATTATGGACTTTAAGGCCAACATTGAAACCCGCGAGAGCGTAGAAGCAAAGGCAAAGGCCGCTTTCGGCTTTGATTTGAGTAGCGCCCTTGACCTTGTAAAGCGCGGCGACTATGACAGCGACGAGGCGTATTTGGACGCTTGCACCCGCGCCGAGTTGGAACGCAGCAGCCCTGAATACAGAGCAGCCAGAAGCCGCCTTAAAGCCGAATACCATGCACGGCGAGAGGAACAGGAGCGCAAGGCACAGAGCGAAAACTATAAAGCAATCCGCAGCAGCGTGAGCCTTGACAGCGTAGACAAGCACAATATCGACGAAGAAGCCGCCGCACTTGCCCACCGCGATCTTTCCGCAAATCGTATTGCCGCGTCCGATCTGGGCGCGACCATTGAGAAGTACGCGGCAGAACTAACGGAAAAAGCAAAGGACAGTAAGGCCAGCAACGCGCTTTTTAATGCCATGCTACGCGGTCAACTGTAAGGAGAATACGCAATGAGCAAATTTAACATTTTTGCAAAACGGCTTGACGAGGCTTTCAGAAAATCCTGCAGCGAATATAACGCCGCTTTCCATGCGCTCGAATGTGCACAGCAGGCCAGCCGTGACGCTAACGCATGGAAGCCCGGCGACAGCGCGGAAGAAAAACAGGCAAGCATAGACTGCGCAGCAGTAAAGCTGCATGACGCAGAAGCAACTTTTAGCGAGGTGAGCGCCCGTATTTGGGATAACTTCAAGACCACGCGCCACACGATCCGCGCCGAACTGGAACAAGCAGTGCGCACTGCCGACATTGTGAACCCTGACGCAATCAACAATAATGCCCTTGAGTTGATGAAAAGCGGCGTTATGACTTCTGTCGATTACGCCGCTTTTGTAAAAAAATACGGAAACAACCCTACTATGCTAAGGCTTATTTCGCACTATTCCGCAGAAGCCGCTAAAGCGCAGGACAACAGCGGCGAGGCCATAGCCCTTAACTCTATTTCTGACGCCTGCCAAAGCTGGAAAGGCAAGGCTTTACAGAAGTTTGATGATCTTTCGGACTATTGCGGCAACATCACCGGTCGCGAAGAACCGGACGAAGTTTCCGGCATGATCGAAAAGTGGGATGAACTATCCTTAAACTCCGTGGAGAACTTCTAACTATCCTTTTCGGAGAGTGATACAAGGGCTACCAGACGGGAGAAAGCCCCGGCAGACAGCAGCAGAGGCCACAGGAGCGCCTTTCCGTTGAGCCTTTGTGAAGTCCTGCCCGAAGCACAGCGGCAGGCAGCGCTCTAAAGCACCTGGGCGTGGAAGTGCGTGTATAGGGCCACCTTGTCTACATTGAGGGCGGGGGCAACAGTCCCCGCCTATCATTATTACTTAAAAATAGCGCCCTTTGGCTGCTTATTCATACGAGCATGGAGGTTATTTCTATGACAAGAGAAATTGATATTAACGGCAAGGTCACGGTTTCTATTGATTCCGATAGCCAGGAATTTGCGGACAAGGTTTTTGCAGCTTTGTCTGCGATAGACAGACAACAGGCAGTATTACTGAAAAACGCAAACAAACCGCTTGCACAGAGATACCGGTTGTTTTCGGATGCCAACATAGCGATTCGCCGGCAGATTGATGATCTATTTGGGGTTTCTGTTTGTGCTCCTTTATTTGGGGAAGATTCGATTTATGCACGCTCTGGCGGCACTCCCCTTTGGTACAATTTGTTAGAGGGAATCATCGATCAAATCTCCATCCAGCCCAATAGAGAATGCAAAAAAATAATGAAAAAATACGCGGCTCAACGCCGCCGGAAGTGAGGCGATTATATGACGGATGCTTCTCATTCTGACGGAAGCGTGATTATTCGCGTAAACGTAAATGCTGCAGAGGCAGATAAGGAACTTGTACGTTTGACGAAGAAAATCAATGCGCTCAACGAAAGAATCAGCGATAAAAAGCAAGATCAGATGCCGCTGGTTGAGCAATCAAAACAATTAGCGGCTGTTCTCGATGACGCAAAGGCGAAGCTGGACTATATGAAAAGCGGCGATGCGTTTTTTACATCCAGCTCTATAAAAGATCAAGAGCAGACAGTAGCATCATTGCAAAAAGAATGGGATGGCGTGCAAAAAAAGGTTGAGACTATGAATGCGTCCATTGCCAAAGATACCAGAAGCATTGAACGAATGAGCACCCGGGCGGGAGAACTTTCTGCGCAGATTGCTGGCGCAAGTAAAAGCTCTGCTGCGCTGGCCGCTGCAAGTAAAAAAGCAGATGAATATATGGACCGGTTTGTGCGAAGAGTGAAAGGGCTTGCACGTCGCGTATTTATATTTGGTCTAATTGCTCAAGGGCTTCGTTCCGTTCGCGATTGGTTTGGGAAAGTAATCAAAAGCAACGATCAGGCCACAAAAGCGATAGCGCGCCTCAAGGGTGCGTTGTTAACATTGGCGCAGCCTCTTTTGCAGGTTTTAATCCCGGCATTTACCACATTTGTTGAACTGGTCACAAAGATCGTAACAGCGATTGGGCGTGTCATGTCTCAACTGTTCGGAACGACCTATGAACAGTCACAGAAAGCAGCGGAGAGCCTGTATAATGAAAGCGACGCACTGGATAAGACGGGGAAATCCGCGAAGAAAGCAACAAAATCTCTTGCCGCCTTTGACGAGATCAACCGTCTTTCCGGCTCGGAGGATGCAAAAGACAAAGATAAGCTCGCACCCGACTTTTCCTCTGGTCCTGAACTATCGGACAAAAAGGCAAAGGGTATTCTTGGCCTTATTACATCGATTGGGGCGCTGCTTTTGGGGCTTAAACTCTCTGACTCCTTAATAGGCGGACTGAAAACGGCTTTAGGATTGGCTATTGCATTTCAAGGAGCGCTCCAGTTCATTTCAAGCCTTCTGCGAGCATGGAGCAGCGGCCTTGATTGGAGTAACCTTCTCGGGATGCTGCTCGGTGCGGCGGCCCTTGTTGCCGGTCTTGCACTTGCCTTTGGCAAGGTCGGCGCAGCCATCGGCCTTATTATTACCGGGATCATGGAGATGGTCGCGGGTATTCACGATGCAGATGTCAATGGCTGGAATTTGAAAAACACACTCCTTACCATCGCAGGATTGATCTCCTCCGGCCTCGGAATCAGCCTTTTGACGAAATCGTGGATCCCTCTCATTATTGCCGGCATCCTGTCCGTCGTGCTTGCGATCACCGTTGCTACAGGTCACGGCAAGGAACTGATAGAGAGCCTTAAAACTGTTGTCCTGGGATTTAAGGATTTCTTTGTTGGCCTATTTGAGGGAGACCTTATTGCAGCGATTGGCGGACTTAAAACAGCATTTGACGGTCTGAAAGGGGTTGCCTATGCTGTGCTGGACAGCTTCAGGGATATGACCAATAACCTGCTGTCTCTGCTTGAATATGTTTGCGGCAAGATTGGCCTTGATATAAGTGGGATCATTCAGATTGCCAAGAACTATGTTACAAATCTCTTTGCGATTTTGAAAGATGCGGTGTCCGGCAGCGTGGATGCGTTCGTGCGCGTTTGGCAGGGCATTATCGAATTTATCAGCGGCACCTTTTCGCAGGATTGGGAAATGGCGTGGACAGGCATCAAGGATATTTTGGCGGGAGTGCTGAATGGAATCATCACACTTTTTGAAAATGCTACAAACCTTTGCAGAAACAATATCAACAGCATACTTGACTTGATGCAGGAACTGACGAGCTTTAAGCTACCGGATTGGCTCGGTGGATTTGAATTTAAGGGCATCAATATTCCCCGCCTTGATAAGATCAAACTCCCCCGTTTGGCGACCGGCGCGGTCATTCCCCCGAACAGGGAATTTCTTGCGGTGCTCGGCGACCAAAAGCAGGGGACGAATATCGAGGCCCCCGCGGCTGCTATCGAGGCGGCGGTGGCCCGTGGCATGGCGCAGTATGGCGGCGGCAACCAGACGGCGATCCTCAAGATCGGCGAACAGGAATTGGGCCGCATTATATTCAAGCTGAACAAAGACCAGACGCAGCGCGTCGGTATTAAAGTGACCTAAAGGCGGTGTATATGAATTTCATCAAAATTAACGGGAATTCATTTGATGTGAATGTCGCAATCTCCAAGTACAACGAAAATTTCAGTGTGCGTCGGCCTTATAGTGACTTAAAAACACATTAAGATACTCCTATGTAAGTAAAAGCCCACAGGATTGATCCTGTGGGCTTTCTACTATATATGGCGCTCTGTGTTTTCCTTCATTTCATTGTCCAGCGATTGCAAGAACCAGTGTGCACGAAAAACGTGGGTTACTGGCTATATCCATATTTCCAGTAGCTTTCTTTCCACTCAAGCAGCCGTTTTTCCAACTCGGAAAGATGAGAGTAAATGCCATACAGGGCATCATAATCATTTTCACCCAGTAAGGAGTCCCCCTGCGTCATGGCTTCATAACTTTGCCGCACAGATTCAACGGCGCAATGGATCTGCAAATGGATATCGTCAAGTTCAGTTAGCCGGTGCATAGTTTCTTCTTCCATGCTTTGCCTCCTGCGGCTCTGCGCTTTCTCCGGGGCGCGGCCTTTTCTGCTCTGCGGCCTTCCGCAAACCCGTAATGATACCCGGACATAAAGCAGTCATAGCCGTTCCCGCGATAATGCTTTTTAGCCGCAAGAGCATAGCCCAAGTTTGGCGCATAGTAAGTTTCGAGAGGATCATGCGGAAATTTTTCTTCAAACTCGCGCCAGTCTTTCAAGTCAGCCTTTTCTTCTGCGTCTAAGTTGCGGACAATACCAATAACGACGCCGCTTACACGCAATTCATCCAAAGGGATTGTTTCATTTTCTTCTCCGTCTGTGGGATCGCATACAAGGACGGTTTGTCCCTCGATAAAAAGGCGTTGGAATAGGTCTTTCTTTTTTGTGGGGGAGTACACAAGGCAAATGCGCCCGCTATACTCCTTGCTTTCGGTATCCAGCAAGCAAACGTCGTTGTCCATGAGAACGGAAAGTTCCGGTCCCTTGCGCCCGTTTGTAGTAATGGCGCCGTCTGCCTGACCGATGATCTTAAACAGTCTCTTTATGGAACTTGACATAGACAAGAAATTCATTTTCGTTTTCCTCCTTGTTTTCCTGTGCTGGAGGCGGTACAATGGCAGTACCGGCCTCCCTGTGGTGGTTGGTGGTTACGGCTCTCTGTGCCTTGCTTTGGTCGGCGTGGATACAGAGGGCTTTTCTATTGCATCCAGAAGGGCCATCGCCCAGCTTGCTATCTGGATGGCCCCGGCAACGGCGGCGATCACTCCCATCATGCTACGGAGAAGCGGCGCACGGTGGTTTCTTTGGTGAACCGCTCCGCCACATCCGGCAGGGCCTTTTTGAGCGCGCTGGTGTCGATTCTGGCGCTGGTCACGCTCTTCCATGTGATTTTATACTCCCCGGCGGTCATGCTCTCAGAAGCGCCCATAGCGGCCTTGATTGCGTCCCGGATGGAATCGGCCTCCGCCTGTGCTTCATCGATCAGGGATTGGAGCTGCCGCAGCTCCCGGCACTTGCTTTCCAATTCATTGATACTCATTATGCTTTCCTCCTTCAATTTGGGGAACCCCGGCGGCGGTGGTCATTAGGGCTGTGGCCTCTCTGCTTCCCATTCCCTATACCGTTCCGCCCTTATCCGTGATCTCGGTGTTAGGCTTCAACGATTGCCGGTGTCTCAACTGTTTGTTTGTTCCCTTGCTTTGATTCTAATATAGCATACTGTACCCAGTATGTGAATTGGCACAATGGCTAAATATACCCAGTATGCTTTGGCTACTTTTCATACTGTACCCACCATGTCTTTGTGATATACTTAATAGCGAGGTGATGTTATGGGAAAGACGTCAAGTGCAGTAAAAGACCGTTATAACGCAAAGACTTATGATGAAATTAAAGTGCGTGTGCCCAAAGGCCGCAAAGATTTTATCCAGGCCCATGCGGAGAGCCAGGGGGAAAGTGTGAACGCATTTATCAACAGAGCTATTGATAACCAGATGGAACGGGACAATGGCGTTTAAATGCAAACTATAAGGCGTTCAGCGCGGAAGCCAGATGGCAGTTGGATTCGGGACGAAAGAACTCAATATGTCACCACGCTTACTTGTCTCAGTCATTCGACATAGTAACGGATGGAACGGGCAAAAAGTGAGGTTGCTGTCATGCGACACAGGCAAGCGCATTGAAAATGATTATTGCTTTGCAGAGGAACTTGCAAATGCGCTTGGCGTAAAAGTAAAAGCGCCAACCGGTGTTCTATACATACCACCTAATGGGGAAATGTATGTGGGGGACAGCGGAGAGGGATATTTTGAAACGTATAAGCCAAACGAAAGGGGGAGGGTAAAATGATGCTATTCGGGTATTTTAAAGGCATGAAATATAGCACTCATGGCGATGACTTTGAAAAGTATCGCGCGTTTAGAAATACTATCAGCCGAGATAAAATCATTGAACATATAGAATCATTAACCCCAGCCCTTGCGTGTTTCGAAACATTTGATATTTTTACGGGAGAAAGATTGCGAGCGGGTCAATACATTGATGGCGATTTCAGATTCCCACTTGATTTTCTGCATTACTACAAGAATTATGACATTGGCGTCCCCTATGAGTATGAAGCATATTTGAAAGAAATCGGGGTAGGCTGATGGATGATAAACTGATGCAGGCCATCGAGACCATTATCTGCGCGGCAATGATGCAGAGATCAGGTGCAAGGGCGATAGGTACATTTATGATTCTAACGGCAGATACGAAGTATTTAGGGGGTGACTATGTCCGCAAAGAAAAAAATAAATGAAAACCATCCCCTTTTTAATGAGTACAAGGCAAAATGTGACACACTTTTCCATGAATGCTGGGCTAAAGTAGATGAAGAAAGGGCAAAATACCCTGATTGGAAAGGACGAGACCACCCATCTGATTTGGCGGTATACGCACTTGAGAAAGAGTGCAACTCAAAGCTTAGAGACCTGCAACGTGAATATGATTTCCTGTTTTCTGATGTAACAGACGATGAACGATGAAATCATGCGTGTTGCGGAAGCTATTCTTAAACACAGAAATGACGCAGATCCGGTGCATGGATGGCGGGTACATTGCAAAAGAAGCCGTGGACTAATCCCCGGCCTCTTTCGTATATTAGCCCTCTGAGGGCTTTTGCTGTGCTAATGCGTATTCTCCTTGCCCCGCATAACGAAACGCGACAGAGAGGCTTAAAATCGAAAAACCGTGTCCGCAGTGTGGAGTTTGCGGACACGTTAACGTGCAAAGGCAAACTCGATTCGTTGAAGCCCTTATGTAGTATTTCTCTAAACTGCCTGTTCAATTTTGAAAAAATAGTATTTGATGTCTAATCCTTGCAGCGCACTAAGGGGCGCATTTCAAATGAGACCCTTGTAGGCGTCCAGATCAGGCGGTCGCTGCGTCTATTTGAAATTCCGGCAGTGAAGCTCGATTTGATTTGAGATTAAGGCGAGCCATCAGAAGAAGTGTATGGTGACGTTTGCTTTTTAAATATTTGAGAATTGTTGTACTTATATGGACATCAAACAACAAAAGATTGCATATAGTTAGAAAGTGACTTATAATATACCCTATAATCTACTAAGATAGAATTAGGGGTGGATGATTTGTCAAAAAGTGTAGACGGCCTTATGCGTCATTTAAGAGCAAACAGCATTAGTATTTCTGGAAGTGTACAAAAACGGCAACTGATGAATGTGGGCTATTTTCATGGATATAAGGGGTATCGCTTTTTTCAAGTATCCAGCAGACGCTTACCCTTTTCGTCATTTGATGAAATCTATGCGACAATTCAATATGATATGGAGCTAAAGTCTCTTTTTTATGGCAAAATCATGTTTATCGAGACAGCGGTAAAGAATTATGCCCTTGAGTGCATTTTAGAGATTGATAAATCTGATAGCATTTCCGATTTTTTCGATAAAGCGGTCTGTGGCTATAACAATATGGGCCGTGTAGCCACACCAGATGAAAAGAAAAAAGCTCAACAAAAGAAACTCAATTTGCAAAGTACAATCCAGCGCTATCTTGCAAAAGCGTATAAAGAAAACAACCCCAAAATCACCCACTTCTATAACAATATGAGCTATAGTGGAGTTCCCGTATGGGCGCTTGTAGAGATAATGACAATGGGAGATTTCGGCTTTTTGCTGTCATGCCTGACATACGATGCAAGAGAAGCAATCTCAAAAAAGCTAAAACTGGCCGATGCGGCGGTCGATACAAATCGGGATTTAATTTATAATTATCTATACACTTTGAAAGACTTACGGAATGCTATTGCACACAACTCGGTTGTGTTTGATACAAGATTTAGGAGAATAGAACCTACACCTGCAATGAAAAAATGTTTGATACAAGAAATCGGAGTATCGTACATCAACTTCAAAACGATTGGTGATTATTTGATCTTGGTTTGTTATTATTTGAAACTGCTTAAGGTTACAAAGATAGAACTCCGGGCGTTTATCCGTGAGTTTGAAGTAATAACAGATAAATACAAGAAAGCAGTTTCTTCGCAAGTCTTTGGACAAGTTGTACATCCCGACCTTACAAGTCGGTTGGCAAAATTGAAGAATTATATCTAAATTTTTCTTGCATTTTTTTGACAACGTGGTATACTATAACTATTAATTGGGGTGTGTGTTTTCGGATGCACACTTGAGGGGGGCGGAGTGATCCGGCCCCCTTTTCAAATTACTAATTGGTTCATTGCGGTTTTTGAGTTCAACAATAATTCAACTCCATTACAAAAGGTTCAACTATTTTACTCGACGATATAAAACGATGGATTTAAAAAATGCAGTAATATCAATACTTTGCGGGACGTTGCGCTACGATAGCAAACGCCTTGTTTGGAACTCATAACCCGGAGGTCGCAGGTTCGAGTCCTGTCTCCGCAACCACAAAAACACCGTATTTCACTTGAAATACGGTGTTTTTCTTAACTTTTCAAGTGTTTTTATATTGTGCCTCGCGAAAATAATTCAACTTTAGTTCAACTCGCTTCAAAATTCAAGCCTTCTTCAAAAACACATCTGCTAAAATATCAGCGTTCTTCCGGTCAGCAGCCTCCATTACATGGGCGTAGATATTTGCGGTTGTGCTGACCTGTGCATGGCCTAACCGCTTGGAAATAGATACGCTGTCTACGCCGTTGAAATACAGCATAGATGCCATTGTGTGACGGAAAGCATGAGGATTGATATGTGGCAAGTCATGACGTTTGCTGAATTTGTTCATCCAATCCGTCACGCTATCCGGGTGCATGGGGTTGCCGTTATCCTGCGCAAACAAATAGCCCTGATTTTGATAATACTCTCCGAACCGTAGCCGCTCTGTATTTTGCCATACCTGATATTTTCGGAGAAGCTGCATCGTTTCACCCGGTAGCGTAATCCAGCGGTCAGAGGTTGCCGTTTTCGGCGTGTCCTCGTAAATGCCCACATCCGGCGAATAGAGAATATTGTTGCAGATATGGACGCGATTTCCCGCAAAGTCAACGGCGTTCCATTTTAGCCCCAGTACCTCACCACGCCGTGCGCCCGTGATAAGGAATAGGTGCATGAGCATTTTCCACTTCACCGGCTCTGTTTCCAGCGCGTCACGGATTGCTGCAACCTGCTCGGGCTGGAAGTAATTGACCTCTTTCCGAGTTACTTTCGGCAGGGTAGCCTTTGCCGCTACATTGAACGGAACAAGACCTTCTTTCTCTGCTTGATCTAAAACCGTGGAAATCAAGCGATGGTGTTCAAGGATGGTCTTTGCCGACAACGTAGAACTTTCTTCTTGCAAAACAAACAATTTATCAAACTCCATCTTCAAAACAGCCGCAATCCCTTTTGCAGCATCCTTGCTGATAGTCTTACCTTTGGCAGCATCATATACCGCTCGGAGTGATATATTGCCCTGTTCAGCAGCTTTTGTACGAGTGAGGGATTGCTCTTTTAGAACTGCCGCAATGTCAATCTTTGGCATAGCACGGCTACTTCCTTTTCCGGCACCGGGCTTAGAGAGTGCTGTGTAAAAACTGTTTAGATGGTCAGCTCGCAAATCCTTTAGCTTGATATGTCCGATGGCGGGATAGATACGCTCTGCCAATTCTTTGTACCGAACGATGGTAGAATGCTTTACGCCACGCTGCTCTTTCAAGTTGATAACATAGTTGCAGTATTCCTCAAACTTCAAACGGCTGTCGGAGGTTACACCCTCCCGGCAATCCTTTTCAAAGGTCGCGGCGAAAGCCTCGGCCTTTTTTCTTGCGCTTTTTTCCGTCCATGTGGGCGAAACTTCAAAGGTTGCCGTCCACGGCTTGAGCTGCTTTCCGTCAGCACCACGGCCACGGTGAACGCGGATAGAGTAGGAGATCAGCTTGCCGGACTTGTCCCGACGTTCTTGAATGTTAGCCATCGTCTACTCTCCTTTTGTTAACCATTACCTAAAGGGGCACCCCAGTCAAATCTAACATGAGGAGCATTTTTAGCTAACAACTTTTCTTTGGGAACCAATCCATATTCTTTCCTCTCAGGATTGCTTTTTATGGCCTCGTTGAAGTCGGATTTGAGCTTATCAACCCACGGATTATAGGCCGCTTCCGGAATATCGCCCTTCTTAAAAAGATTTGTTGCTTGCGTATACCCGTCAAAGAAATCAAAAAAAGGCTGAGCCATCGAAAAGAAGTACGGACGATCATAGTTTTTATCTACATAAAAGCCTAACAGCTTATCTAAGTACAAGAGCATTGTACTTGCATCGTCGTTTGTATCGTCGGCACGCCCATATAGCCAATCTAAAGAAACGTGGAATGCGTCAGCGATAGCAATTGCTACGTCTGCGCTTAACTTCATGCTTCCTTGCTCAATTTTGCGAATGGTGTCTACGCTTCTTCCAATTTTCTCTGCAAATGTCTCTTGATTCATATCCATTCGTTTTCGAAGTTTGCAGACTTGCTCTTTTGCTTCTTTCAAAATACCACCTCCGAAATTTTAATACCATTATAGCATATACGATTACCAATCGCAACAATAAATGACATAAAGAAAAATTTTTATTTGATGTGGCAAATCCATTCACAATAATGCCGTGAGCTCTTACCATGTTAGATGAAAGGAGGCGATAAGTTGTGTTCAAAACAATTCGTCAAGTCGCGCGCTATCTTGATATTTCCGAAAGCCTTGTACGTCGCCTTGTGGCGCAGGGTGTTTGCCCGGGCGTCTATTCCGGAAATCGTTTTCTCGTGAACGTCGAGGCGTTGCGTGAATATCTCGAGGCTGAGAGTCGACAGGTCAAGGAGGTGCAGGCGTGAAACATTATTTGGTGTCCGACCTGCTTCATGAGGGCAGCGAAAATGGCATGACGCTCACAGAATTAGTCCAGCTTACGGGTGAGGATGAACGGTCGATCCGCCGCCGCATTCAGAGGGAGCGAAAGTCCGGGAAGCTGATCTTGGCCGACTGCAAAAATGGGTATTTTCTGCCGACAAGCACGCTTGACATTCAGCGCTTCATCAGCTCGATGTCAAGAAGATCAAGGGAGATCGCGGCAATCTCACACGCGGCGGAAGACGTGCTCTTGAAGATGACCGGTCAGGAAAGAATGGTGGGCTGGTAATGGCGCAGAAACGAATGTTTTCATTGCAAGTTACTGACACAGACAGGTTTTTGGATATGTCTGCAAGCGCGCAAGCACTGTATTTTCACTTGGGGATGCACGGCGATGATGACGGCTTTGTGAGCTCCCCGCGAAAGATTGCTCGCATCGCAGGTTGCAACGATGATGATCTAAGGCTCCTTGCGGCGAAAGGATACATTATCCCGTTTGAGAGTGGTGTCGTGGTTATCACGGACTGGAATATAAATAACACGCTCAAAAACGATCGTTATCATCCAACGATTTACGCCGAAGAAAAATCAATGCTGACGACCGATCATGCTGGCCGGTTAATGCTTGGAAACAGTCAGGAAACAACTTGGAACCATGATGGAACCATCTTGGAACCTGAACGTAACTTAACCGAACTTAACCTAACTAAACTCAACAAAGGGGATAAGGCGGCTACGCCGCCACGCGCGAAGCGCTTCACCCCGCCCACGTTAGCAGAGGTTCAAGCCTATGTGCTTGAACGCCAGTCGCCGGTAGACCCGCAGGGGTTCATCGACTTTTACGAGTCGAAGGGCTGGCTGGTCGGCAAGACCCCCATGAA
>ERZ1034984.2467-NODE-2467-length-14790-cov-5.426943_pt1 | contig 14790 bp, 11 predicted proteins | sample MGYA00520589_ERZ1034984 | MGnify/ENA primary metagenome ERZ1034984 (study PRJEB33766, sample SAMN09781790) | gut metagenome | biome: gut microbiome | host: Homo sapiens | place: Madagascar | study: EMG produced TPA metagenomics assembly of the PRJNA485056 data... | reverse complement strand
GGGTTTGGGAATATTATTTGAAAAAAGTTAAAAAAATATCAAAAAAGGGCTTGCATTTTTTTGAATCGCAGGATATAATACTTCTTGCATGTGCGCGTAGCTCAGCTGGATAGAGCGTCTGACTACGGATCAGAAGGTCGGGAGTTCGAATCTTCTCGCGCACGTTATAAGGACCCTGCAAATTCGTTTGCAGGGTCTTTTGGGTTATGAAAGAAGAATCAATCATATGGATATATTTGTGCCTGCGTCCCAGAGTCGGCAGGCGGAGAAAGGAATGCAGTATTAATATGGATATGGATCGTTTCACAGAAATCGTAGGGCCGGAGAGCATCCGCACGCAGGAGCCGATGAGCAGACACACTACATTCCGCATCGGCGGACCGGCAGACGTCTTTGTCACACCGAAGAACAGTCAGGATCTGGCAGGCGTGCTTGCCTATTGTAAGGAGGAGCAGATCCCTTACTTCATACTGGGCAACGGAAGCAACCTTTTGGTGCCGGATGAGGGATTCCGGGGCGTGATCATCTGTACCCGCGGATTGGATTTTATCCAGTTTCAGGATACCAGGGTGACCGCGGGAAGCGGTATGCTACTGTCCAGACTGGCGGCGCTGGTTGCCAGAGAGGGACTGACCGGACTGGAGTTTGCCAGCGGCATTCCGGGGACATTAGGCGGCGCAGTGACGATGAATGCCGGAGCCTATGGCGGTGAGATCAAAGATTGTATCGTGTCAGCCGAGGTTATGGACAAAGAGGGCAATATCTTTGAACTGCAGAAGGATGAGATGGAACTGTCCTACCGCAACAGCATTATCCAGAGACATGAGCTGATCGTGCTTGCGGCAACTTTTGAGTTCCAGGTCGGCGATCTTCGACAGATCCACGACCAGATCCAGCATCTGAACCAGCAGAGACGCATGAAACAGCCGCTGGAGTATGGCAGCGCGGGCAGTACTTTCAAGAGACCGGAGGGATATTTTGCCGGCAAGCTGATCCAGGACGCAGGGCTGCGGGGATACCGCGTGGGCGATGTGATGGTATCTGAGAAGCATTGTGGGTTTGTGGTCAATGTGGGTGAGGGGACCTATGCGGATGCCATGAAGGTGATCCACCATGTGCAGGAGGAAGTAAAAGCGAAGTTTGGCGTCGATCTGGAATTAGAAGTCAAGACGATATAAGAACCAGGATACGGTGATATAACATAAGACAAAACACAGGACAGGATAACACAACAGGAGAAGCGGCTTATGAGATTTGTGATTGTGACGGGAATGTCAGGGGCAGGAAAAAGTTCTGCTATGAAGATGCTGGAGGATATGGGATATTTTTGTGTGGATAATCTTCCGGTGACCATGCTTCCAAAACTGACCAGATTGTTTCAGGAGGAAAATGCGATCGACCGTCTGGCGGTCGGAATCGATATCCGGAATCTGGAAGGATTGGATCAGTTTGACCAGATCATGGACAAGATGGAGCAGGAGGGGGTTCATTATGAGATCCTGTTCCTCGAGGCAGAGAGTTCCGTGCTGGTGAAGCGGTACAAGGAGACCAGGAGGAATCATCCGATGGCTTTGCAGGGAAGAGTCGACAAGGCAATCGAGTATGAGCGCCAGGAGATCATGCCGATCAAAAAGAGGGCGGATTTTATCCTGGATACCAGCCATATGCTGGTGCGTGATCTCAAGCATGAGATTGACAAGATCTTCCTGACGGAGGGGGAGTATGAAAACTTCTTTATCACGATTCTCTCCTTTGGGTTCAAGTACGGAATCCCCGAGGATTCGGATCTGGTCTTTGATGTACGGTTCCTGCCGAATCCATACTATATAGAGGATCTGAAGCCGCTCACCGGCAATGACAGCCCGGTCTACGATTTTGTCATGGCGTCCCCACAGGCGGTGACGTTCGAGAAGAAACTGTATGACATGCTGGAGTTTCTGATCCCCAATTATATTATAGAAGGAAAGAATCAGCTGGTCGTGAGCGTGGGATGTACCGGCGGCAAGCATCGTTCGGTATCCATTGCCAATGCACTCGGACAGCATATGCAGCAGCTCCCTTACGGCTTGAAAGTGGAGCATCGCGATATTGAGAAGGATGCAGCGCGCAAAGGCTGATATACCGGTGGCATAAAAGGAGAAAATCATGTCTTTTTCAGGAGATGTTAAACGGGAACTGGTGCGCCAGATGAGTTCGGCAAGGCATTGTCAGATTGCAGAGTTTGCAGCCATCTTTGCTATGGCGGGTAGGATCCGCTGTACCAAGGGTGGGAGGCATTACCTCGAAATCAGAACAGAGAACTTGACAGTGGCTATGAAATCCGATATGTTAGTAAGGAAAATGTTCCATAATCGGGCCGATCTGTCGGTTTGGCGAAACAATGACCATCCGGACAGCAGAAACTACCTGCTGCAGGTATGGGAGCCGGACAAGGTTGTGGAGATCCTCAAGGCGATGAAAGTCATGGATGAGATGGGGATGATACGGAGCGGATTTACCTCCAGACACCGTATGTTGACGCAGAATACCTGTTGTAAACGCGCGTTTCTCAGAGGTCTGTTTCTGGCATCTGGTTCCGTGACGGACCCGGAGAAAGCATATCATCTGGAAATGTCCTTTGTCTCGCCGGAGATCGCACAGGAGACACAGACATTGCTGCAGAGTTTTTCTCTGGAGGCCAAGATAGTCTGCCGGAAGAATTATTATGTAGTTTATCTCAAAGAGGGTGCCCAGATTGTGGATTTTCTCAATGTCGTGGAAGCGCATGTGGCATTGATGGCATATGAGAATGTTCGTATATTAAAAGATATGCGCAACAGCCTGAATCGTCAGGTGAATTGTGAGACTGCCAATATCGGAAAGACTGTGGTGGCAGCGAGCCGACAGATCGATGATATCACATTGATCGAGAAAATCAGAGGATTTGGAACACTGAAACCGGGGTTGCGGCAGGTGGCGGAACTTCGTCTGGAATATCCGGATGCATCACTGCTGGAACTGGGGCAGATGCTTGTACCGCCTCTTGGCAAATCAGGGGTGAACCACAGGCTTAGAAAACTTGGCGAGATTGCTGACAGCATAAGAGATGAGAGTAATTGAGATAGAGTAGTTAAGGAGGATATGTATCATGTTGACGAAGAAGATTAAGATTCAGATGGAGAGTGGATCAGAGGCCAGGCAGGGCGCGATGCTGGTACAGGAAGCAAGCCAGTTTGACAGCAGTATCTATCTGGAGTGTGATGAACGAAGAGTCAATGCCAAGAGCATCATGGGTATGATGACACTGGGACTGACAGCAGGTGAGGAGGTAATCGTGTCGATCGACGGAGAAGATGAGGACGCGGCGATGAAAGGAATCTTATCCTATCTGGGAGCGATGGAAGCGTAGACCGGAGACCCTATAGATACAAAAACTGTCGTGAAGGTTTTCACGGCAGTTTTTTTTTGGTATAATAAAAAAGCAAACATTTGTACGGAAGAGAGAAGGAGGAGCCTGTTTTGGGATTTGCACATTTACACCTGCATACGGAATATTCCCTTCTGGATGGATCCTGTAAGATCGGGGAACTGATGGAACGTGCCAGGGAACTGGGGATGGAGCATATTGCTATCACGGATCACGGCAATATGTATGGGGTGATTGATTTTTACCGCGCGGCCAATGCGGCCGGCCTGCATCCGGTCATCGGATGCGAGGTCTATGTGGCACCCGGATCGCGGTTTGACCGTGAGATGTCCAAGGGCGAGAACCGGTACCACCATCTGATCCTTCTGGCCGAGAACAACCAGGGCTATGCGAATCTTATGAAGATCGTATCCCGTGGCTTTACGGAGGGATTTTACTACAAACCGCGCGTGGATTACGATGTGCTGCGGGAATTTCATGAGGGGATCATAGCGTGCAGTGCCTGTCTGGCGGGGGCGGTGGCTTCACAGCTTGTGCAGGGACAGTATGAGAAGGCCAAAGAGGAGGCGTTGACGCTGGCGCAGATCTTTGGAGAGGATCATTTTTATCTGGAGCTGCAGGATCACGGGATTCCGGAGCAGAAGGCCGTGAACCAGGGGCTGCTGCGCATGAGTCAGGAGACAGGACTTCCGCTGATCGCGACCAATGACGTGCATTATATCCGCAAGGAGGATGCCCAGGCACACGATATTCTGCTGTGTATCCAGACCCAGAAAAAGGTGCAGGACGAGGACCGCATGCGGTATGAGGGTGGGCAGTTTTATCTGAAGTCCGAGGAGGAGATGCGCAGTCTGTTCGGTTATGCCCAGGAAGCCATTGACAATACGGAGAAGATCGCCAGCCGTTGTCATGTCGAGATCGAATTCGGTAAATATAAGCTGCCGCAGTATGATGTGCCTGAGGGATATAGCTCCTGGGAATATCTTCAGAAACTGTGCCGTGAGGGACTTGCACGCCGTTATCCGGATGCTGATGAGGCACAGCGCAAGACATTGACAGAGCGCATGGACTATGAGATGGATACGATCCGCACGATGGGATTTATTGATTATTTCCTGATCGTGTGGGACTTTATCAAATATGCCAAAGATCACGGCATCAGTGTCGGACCGGGACGTGGATCGGCAGCGGGAAGTATCGTGGCATACAGCCTTGGGATCACGGATATCGATCCGATCCGCTTTGATCTGCTGTTTGAGCGTTTCCTGAACCCGGAGCGTGTGACGATGCCCGATATCGACGTGGATTTCTGCTACGAGCGCCGTCAGGAAGTGATCGATTATGTGACGCGTAAATATGGCAAGGAGCGTGTGGTGCAGATCGTGACGTTTGGTACGCTGGCTGCGCGCGGTGTGATCCGTGACGTGGGCCGTGCCCTGGATCTGCCGTACTCTTATGTGGACACCGTGGCCAAGGCCATTCCGATGGAACTCAATATCACGATCGACAAGGCATTGGTGATGAATCCGGAACTTCGTTCCATGTACGAAAATGATTCCGATATCCATTATCTGATCGATATGAGCAGGAAACTGGAGGGACTGCCAAGACATACATCCGTCCATGCGGCCGGCGTGGTCATCAGCCCGAAGGCAGTGGACGAATTTGTACCTCTCTCCAAGGGCTCAGACGGAAATATCACTACACAGTATACGATGACGACGCTGGAGGAACTGGGACTGCTCAAGATGGATTTCCTGGGACTTCGTACCCTGACGGTGATCCAGAATGCAGCACATATGTGTGGCATGACGGATGCTGATATGCTGCACATTGATTTCGAAGACAAGGCAGTTCTGGATATGATCTCCGCCGGACAGACGGAGGGTGTATTCCAGCTTGAGAGTGCCGGGATGCGTCAGTTCATGAAAGAGCTGCGGCCGGAGAGTATGGAAGATATTATTGCCGGTATTTCGCTGTACCGTCCGGGGCCGATGGACTTTATCCCCAAATACATCCAGGGAAAGGAGAACCGGGACAGCATTACCTATGACTGTCCGCAGCTGGAACCGATCCTGTCGCCGACCCATGGCTGTATCGTGTATCAGGAGCAGGTTATGCAGATCGTGCGCAATCTGGCCGGATACAGTTTCGGACGAAGTGATCTGGTCCGACGTGCCATGGCCAAAAAGAAGACCAAGGTCATGGAGGCCGAGCGGCAGAACTTTGTCTATGGCAATGAAGAGGAAGGCGTAAAGGGATGTGTCGCCAACGGGATTCCCGAGGCAACGGCCAATAAGATTTACGATGAGATGATTGATTTTGCAAAGTATGCATTCAATAAATCCCATGCCGCTGCCTATGCGGTGGTGTCCTATCAGACCGCATATCTGAAGTATTATCATCCACTTCCGTTTATGGCTGCATTGATGACATCGGTGCGTGACAATACCGCCAAGGTGGTAGGGTACATCATGAACTGCCGGCAGATGGGGATACGGATCCTGCCGCCCGATGTCAATACCGGGCAGAGTGCCTTTTCGGTGGACGGAGACGGTATTCGTTTCGGAATGTCAGCGATCAAGGGTGTGGGAGCTGCTGTGATCGATAATATTGTGGAGGAGAGACAGGAGCATGGCCTCTACACATCGCTGGAGGATTTTATGCAGCGCCTGACCTCCAAGGAAGTCAACCGCCATACGCTGGAGAACTTTATAAAGGCGGGAGCATTTGACAGCCTGGAGGGAACACGCCGCCAGAAGATGGCGGTCTATGAGCAGATCCTGGACAATGTCAACCGCCAGAAGAAAGATTCGATGGCAGGACAGCTCTCATTGTTTGATATGGGAGATGAGGAACTGCAGGGGGCGGATCGTGTGCAGATGCCGGATATCGGTGAATATGAGCCGGAGGAACTTCTGGCCTATGAAAAGGAAGTCCTGAGCATCTATCTGAGCGGACATCCGCTGGAATCCTATCAGGATCTTCTGCAGAAGAACTGCACCACGGACTGCAGCCGATTCCGGATCTCGGAGGAGCAGGATATGGAAGCGGTGACCGTGGAGGATGGAGAGAATGTCGTGATCGGAGGCATGATCACGGCCAAGACTGTCAAGACCACCAAAAACAATACCCTGATGGCCTTTGTGACGCTGGAGGACATGTACGGTACCGTGGAAGTGGTCGTCTTCCCGAGAGACTTTGAGAAGTTTAAGAATCGTCTGAATGTCGATGAAAAGGTGTTTATCCGCGGACGCGCCAAGGTGGACATGGACCGGGACGGACGAAGCAGCCAGGCCAAGGTGATCTGTTCCGATGTGGTGCGGTTTGACGAGGTGCCATGCGAACTCTGGCTGCGCTTTGCCGACAAGGACAGCTATATGAGGCATGCGCAGGAGCTTGACAAGGCATTGGCAGAGTCTGACGGAACCAATCAGGTCGTCCTGTATCTTTCGCAGGAAAAACAGATCAAACGGCTTCCTATGAATCAGAGTGTGAATGCACGGGAAATAATTGGGAATACTGAATGGAAGAAGTTTGAAGTGGTCGAAGCGGTCATCAAGGAGGGAAGTCTTCTGAAGTCACCTGCGGGGAGGCGCGGGGGAATCCGCTCATGAACTATCCCTTTACAAAATGGCATAATTATCGTAAAATATCCTGTGGATATGCGTAATTTGATATTCGATACATTTTTTTGAGATTAACAGAAGAAATGGAGTACAGACATGAGCAGTGCAGTAAAGACAATCGGAGTGTTGACTAGTGGTGGAGATGCGCCTGGAATGAATGCGGCCATTCGTGCTGTAGTTCGTACCGCAATCGCCAATGGCGTAAAGGTAAAGGGAATCTGCAGGGGATATGCAGGATTATTAGATGAGGAGATCATCGATATGGACACCCTGTCGGTATCAGACATCATCCAGCTGGGCGGAACGATTCTTTACACCGCACGCTGTCTTGAATTCAAGGAAAAAGAATACCAGGTCAAGGGTGCAGAGATCTGCCGCAAGCACGGCATTGATGGTATCGTAGTTATCGGTGGAGACGGTTCCTTCAACGGAGCAAGCCGTCTGGCAGAGAACGGCATCAACACCATCGGTGTTCCGGGTACGATCGATCTGGATATTGCATGTACTGAGTATACGATCGGATTTGATACCGCGATCAATACCGCGATGGAAGCGATGGATAAACTACGTGATACGTCCGAGTCTCATGAGCGATGCAGTATCGTGGAAGTTATGGGACGTACCGCAGGACATATCGCTCTTTGGACCGGTATTGCCAGTGGTGCAGAGTATATTCTGACGACCGAGGCATATGATGGTAATCTGGATAAGATCATTGACAAGATCCAGATGCGCCGCCGTATCGGTAAGAAGAATCACATTATTGTAAATGCAGAGGGCATCGGCCACTCCCATGAGATGGCCAAGGCCATCGAGGAAGCGACCGGCGTTGAGACCAGAGCAACCGTCCTGGGACATATCCAGAGAGGTGGAAATCCTACCTGTAAGGATCGTGTCTTTGCCTCAGCGATGGGTGCCAGAGCGGTGGAGCTTCTGTGTGAGGGGGCAAGCAATCGTGTCGTAGGATATAAGAATGGAGAGTTTGTGGATTATGATATTCAGGAAGCTCTGGCTATGCAGAAGGGACTGGATCCATATCTGTTCCATATCACACGCAAATTAACCACGTATTAGAAAGGAGTCTGGGTATGAGTAGTTTTCTGAAAAAGGTAGTTGGGGTAGCTTCCCTGGCAGCGATCGGAGCGGGTGTATATTATGCCGCAAAGAAATGGCTTGATGAGCAGGACGATATGCTGGAGGATGATTTTGAAGATTTTGATCTGGATGACACAGAGGATTCCAGAGAATATGTGACACTGGATATTGAGGATGACGAAGAGGACGACGAGGATGTTTCTGAGGAGACAGCACCGGAGTCTGAGGAGGAAACACCGGCACGGGAGCCGGAGGCTTCCACGGAGGAACCATCCGCAGAGGCTGATTCAGACGAAGAATAATCAGGAACAGGATACGAAAGAAGGATATCGCAGGATATCCTTCTTTTTGATGTGCGCAAATGTCATGTGGGAGCGTGTGCCGGTTCTGTTTTGGGATGGCGTGGCATACGCTTTGGTATGAGCAAAAAAGTAACGTGGATCTTGATACTGGGGATGATGGGCCTGTTTCTGTGGCAGCCGCATACGGTGCAGCAGGGGGCCGGAGCGGGACTTGTGTTGTGGGCCACAGTGATCGTGCCTACGTTGTTTCCTTTTATGCTGTTGACCGGAATGGCACAGAAGATGAATCTGCCGGCTGTACTTGGAGCCAGGATGTATCCGCTGCTTGGCCGGGTACTCCCGATGTCTGCCGCCGGATGTTTTCCGTGGTTGACCGGCCTGATGAGTGGTCCTCCGCTGGCTGCAAAAATGCTGGGAGAGGCATGTGAGCGGGGAGATATGTCGAGACAGGAAGGGCAGAGACTGCTGATCCTGTGCAATAATATCAGCCCGATGTTTCTACTGGAATATATGGCGGGATATTGTCTGGAAATGAAGCACCCTGTGATACTGCTGGTGATCGGTTATATCGCAGCGTTTCTGTGCTGTTGGGGAAAATATCTCCTGCAGGGATATCTCTTGCAGGGAAGAAATAAAGAGCGGCATACTGCGCACAGAGCGGGTGCAGACCGCCTTGTTCACGGGGAAACGCTGCATACAGGTACGTTGATGGAAAGCCTGGACCGCTGTATTCAGGACAGCGTACAGGTGCTGTTCAAAGTGGGGGCCTACATGGTGATCTTTTCTGTGGCTGCCAATCTGCTGCAGAAACTGCCGGTCTGTGAGGATGCCAGGACATTGCTGGCGGGGATGTGCGAGATCACCATCGGTGGAAATGCCGTGCGGACGTGGGAGAGAGGAGTGCCGGTGCGGCAGATCTGGACGGCGTTTCTGTGCGGTTTTGGCGGAATGTCCAGCGCGATGCAGTCCATTGCGGTGCTTGGCAGGAGCGGATTGTCGGGGGGAGAATATCTGGGGGATAAGCTGTGCCAGGGGATCGTGGCGGCAGGGCTTCTGTTTTTGACACAGATCGTATTACGTATTACAATATAACTTGGTATGTCATGTCGAGTGACAAGTATTTGACCGGAGAAAGGATGTTTCATTATGGAAAGAGTAAATGCATGGACGACGTATTCAGAGGCTCAGAAGGAGGAACTGGATCGCTTAAATAAACAATATCTGGATTTTCTGTCAGTGGGTAAGACAGAGCGTGAGTGTGTGACGGAGATTCTGCGTCAGGCCAGACAGGCCGGATATCAGTCTCTGGAGGAGGCATTGGCAGCAGGAAAGCCACTGCAGGCCGGTGACAGAGTATATGCAGTCTGCATGAACAAATCCGTAGCCATGTTCCAGATCGGAAAGGCACCTCTGGAGGAGGGCATGAATATTCTGGGAGCGCATATTGACTCCCCACGTATGGATGTCAAGCAGAATCCATTGTATGAATCGGATGATATGGCGTATATGGACACGCATTACTATGGCGGCATCAAGAAATACCAGTGGGTTACGATCCCTCTGGCGATTCACGGTGTCATTGTCAAAAAAGACGGAACCACGGTTACGGTTTCTGTCGGAGAGAAGCCGGAGGATCCGGTATTCTGTGTGACGGATCTTCTGATCCATCTGGCACAGGATCAGATGCAGAAGACGGCCGCCAAGGTGATCGAGGGCGAAAAACTCGACGTACTGGTGGGAAGCATGCCATTGAACGGGGAGGAAAAGGACAAGGTCAAGGCAGGCGTTCTTGCTATCTTAAAAGAGCAGTATGACATTGAGGAGGAGGATTTCCTGTCCGCAGAACTGGAAGTGGTTCCGGCGGGACGGGCGCGCGAGGCGGGATTTGACCGCAGCATGATCATGTCTTACGGACAGGACGACCGTGTCTGTGCGTACACCTCTCTGGCTGCCATGCTTGCAGCACCACAGCAGCTTGAGACGACAGCCTGCTGTCTGCTGGTGGACAAGGAGGAGATCGGAAGCGTGGGTGCGACCGGTATGCAGTCTCATTTCTTTGAAAATGTCGTGGCAGAGATCCTGAATCTGCAGGGAGATTACAATGAACTGAAACTGAAGAGATGTCTGGCGCACAGCCACATGCTGTCATCCGATGTCAATGCAGCGTATGATCCGTTGTTTGCCGAGGCCTTTGAGAAGAGAAGTGCATCCTTCCTGGGACGCGGCGTGGTATTCAGCAAATTTACCGGATCCCGCGGAAAGTCCGGTTCCAATGATGCCAATGCAGAATATCTTGCAAAGCTGCGCCGGATCATGGACGATCATGGCGTGAATTTCCAGATGGCTGAGCTGGGCAAGGTGGATATCGGAGGCGGCGGAACGATCGCCTATATCCTGTCTTTATATGGCATGGAAGTCATCGACTGTGGTGTGGCAGTCCTGAATATGCATGCGCCATGGGAGATCACCAGCAAGGCGGATGTCTATGAGGCATACCGTTGTTATGAGGCATTTTTAGGAGAATAGAAAAGAGTATGAAGAAACCATGGATGGTTGTCCTGCTGGGGATCAGCATGGCCGCCTGCCTGTGTGGATGTGGGAAGACAAAGACGCCCAAGTCCTCCGGAAAGGTAGAGCAGACCGAGGATGACAAGAACATTATCAAAGTAATATTAGATGAAGAGACACCGGTCAATGATGCCGGTTTCTATGTGGCACAGCAGAAAGGCTGGTTTGAAGAGGCCGGCCTGAAGGTGGAATTTATCCAGCCGGAGGAAGGGCTGGATACGGAGCAGATGGTCGCCCGGGGCAAAGCACAGTACGGCCTGGATACCCAGGACCGCATGGTACTGGAACTGGGAAGCAAGGAACCTCTGGCCGTGACGGCGGTGGCTGCCGTGCTCCAGCACAATACCACAGGGTATGTCACACTGGCGGACAGTGGTATGGATGAGTTTGAACTGATCCGGGACTGCACGGTGGCCCAGATGAACCAGACAGCGGATGATGCTGTACTTGCGTTTGCGGCAGGGCAGCAGGGGCAGGAGCCTGCGTATCAGTCCGTGGAACAGACTCTGACAGATCTGCCGTCACAGTTATCCGGGGACGTGCAGGCTGCCAGGACATATTTTAACTGGGGCTGCATCCAGCTCGATGAGGCCGGTCTGGACTACAATTTTCTGCCGGTGAGAAGTGCCGGTGCTGCACTGGATTACTATACGCCGATCCTGATCGCAGACGATGCATTTCTGAAGAAAAATGCCGGACTGGCACAGGAGTTTTTCAATGTGGTGAAACAGGGCTATGTGTATGCGGCACAGCATCCGGATGAGGCAGCCGGACTGGTGAGCAACCAGCTTCCTGAGGTCAGCGCTTCGCTGCTGCAGGACAGTCTGGAGTTTATGAGCGGGCAGTGGCTGGACGAACAGGGCCAGTGGGGCACCATTGAGTCCGGACGCTGGAACCGGTATATATCCTGGGCGCAGAGTCAGGGACTGATCACGGAAAAGGTCGCAAAGAATGCAGGATTTACCATGGAGTATGCCAAGGCATCGCCAAAGGCGACACCGCTTCCGGCCAAAACCGCTGTGCCGGCGCAGAGCCCGCAGGTGGATGCGACACCCGGCGATGCGGGGACAAATACCGACTCGCAGGACGGTGCTGTGGGTCAGGATGCCACAGGGCAGGACGCTGCCGTGCAGGTGCCGGAATATTAAAATGCCGAAGTGCATGGGAACAATACATATAGAATGGAGAAAACCGATATGGTAGTAGATTTGCAGGAAAGCCGCAGTAAAATTGACAAGATTGACGCTCAGATCGTGAAGTTGTTTGAGGAGCGCATGGAGGTGGCCAATGATGTGGCAGCCTACAAGAGAAGTACCGGGAAAAAAGTATACGATGCCGCCAGGGAGGACGAGAAGATCCAGACACTGCGCAAAATGGCGGACAGTCCGTTTAATGAGACTGCGATTGAGGATCTGTTCCGTCAGATCATGTCCATCAGCCGCAAATATCAGTATCAGAAGCTGGGAGAGAGTGATTCCACGCAGGCTGACTTCCCATTGCAGGAAGTGGACAAGCTGGACATCGGACCGGATACCAGAGTGTGTTTCTTTGGGGAGCGCGGCGCATTCAGCGAGCAGGCGATGCTGGAATATTTCGGAGAGGATGTAAAGAGCTTCAACCGGACCACATTTAAGGACGTTATGGAAGCGGTAGCCTCCGGTGAGGCAGAATATGGCGTACTTCCGATCGAGAATACCTCCACGGGAAGCATTCAGGATATTTATGATCTGCTGGTACATTGTGATAATACATTGGTGGCAGAGCATGTAGTGCGGGTGCAGCAGTCGCTCCTGGTGAAGCCGGGTACCCGTCTGGAGGACATCCGCACAGTGTATTCCCATCCGCAGGCATTGAAACAGTGTAAATCCTTCTTCGAGGAGCATGACTGGATGAAGGGCGAGGAATTTGCCAGCACTGCCGGAGCCGCCAAAAAGGTGGCCGAGTCCGGTGATGGAAGTATGGCAGCGATCGGAAGTGTGAGGGCAGCGCAGATCTTTGGTCTGGAGGTGCTTTGTGAGGGTATCAACTTCAATAAACAGAACTTCACCCGTTTTGTCATTATTTCCAGCAAAAAAGAATACTTGAAAGATGCCAACAAGATCTGTATTTCCTTTGAGATCAAACATGAGGTGGGATCTCTGTACAATATGCTGGCCAACTTTTATTACAATGGACTGAATATGACCAAGATCGAATCCAGACCGATGGATGGCGGGCCTAAGGAGGGTCAGAAATGGGAATACCGCTTCATTGTCGACCTTGAGGGCAATCTGAAGGATCCTGGGGTGCGCAATGCATTCGCCACGGTTGCAGAATGTGTCAGCTCTCTGAAGATTCTGGGCAACTTTCAGACCAAATAAAACATACATGGAGAAATTCGCGTGAAAAGAGGACAAATCATTCAGGGGACAGTCACCAGAACAGACTTTCCCAACAAAGGAATCGTCGAGTACGAGGAAGTCAATGGACTGGGCGAACACGTACGGTATCAGATACAGGTAAAGGGAGTGCTGCCGGGACAGACTGTGTCCGTGCGCATCAAGAAAGCACGCCGTGAAAAACCACAGGGAATGCTTCTGGAAGTGATCGCACCCGCACCGCAGGAGACAGCCGATGCGGCCTGTCCGTATTTTGGGTCATGTGGAGGATGTAATTATCAGACGCTTCCCTATGAAGAACAATTGGAACTCAAAAAGAATCAGGTGCTTGACCTGATCCGGCCTGTCTGCGACGGCATCTCGGAGTTTGTATATGATGGGATCCTGCCGAGCCCATCCCAGTGGCAGTATCGCAATAAGATGGAGTTCTCTTTTGGCGATGAGGTTAAGGATGGCCCGCTGACGCTGGGGCTTCACAAAAAAGGAAGTTTTCATGATATTCTTCCGGTCTCCGGCTGTGCCATTGTACATCCGGATTTCAGCAGGATACTGGATTGTGTATGTGCCTTTGGACGGGAAAAGGGACTGGACTATTACCATAAGAATACGCATACGGGGGTACTCCGCCACCTTCTGGTGCGCCGCTCTATCTCCACAGGAGAACTGCTGGTGGGGCTGGTGACCTCATCCCAGCAGGATCTGACAGAGCAGGTCGTGGAACTGGCAGACCGCCTGAAGGCGCTCTCGCTGGAGGGAGAGATCTGTGGATTTCTGCACATTCTCAATGACAGCATGGGGGATGTGGTACAGAGCGATGAAACACGCCTGATCTTTGGCAGGGACTGGTTCATGGAGGAGATCCTGGGATTGAAGTTCAGAATCTCTGCGTTTTCCTTTTTCCAGACCAATACCAAGGGGGCAGAGGTGCTCTACGAGCAGGCGCGCAAGTACATTCTGGCGCACGATGCGGATTTTGAGGGCAAGACCGTCTTCGATCTCTACAGCGGAACCGGAACCATTGCCCAGATCATTGCTCCTGTGGCAGGTCATGTGATCGGCGTGGAGATCGTGGAGGAGGCAGTCGAGGCGGCGAGAGAAAACGCGGCCATGAACGGCCTGGCCAACTGCGAGTTTATGGCCGGGGACGTGCTCAAGGTGATCGATGAGATCCGGGAGCGTCCGGATTATATTATCCTGGATCCACCGCGCGACGGCATCCATCCGAAAGCACTCGACAAGATCATCGATTATGGCGTGGAACATCTGGTGTATATCTCGTGTAAGCCGACGAGTCTGGCCAGGGATCTGGTGGTGCTGCAGGAGAGAGGGTACCGGGTGGAACGGATGTGTAATGTGGATATGTTCCCGAATACGGTGCATGTGGAGACGGTGGTGGGACTACACAGAAAGGA
>ERZ1034984.2464-NODE-2464-length-14798-cov-16.278776_pt1 | contig 14798 bp, 8 predicted proteins | sample MGYA00520589_ERZ1034984 | MGnify/ENA primary metagenome ERZ1034984 (study PRJEB33766, sample SAMN09781790) | gut metagenome | biome: gut microbiome | host: Homo sapiens | place: Madagascar | study: EMG produced TPA metagenomics assembly of the PRJNA485056 data... | reverse complement strand
TTTCATTTTCAAAATCGAAAATGACAAAAATGACTTTGACAAAAATGACAAGATTAGGACTTCTGGTAAAATATAACAACATTTCTTGTTGATGTGTGTGGATGGAGATACTTGTTGTGAAGTTTTGTGAATATCAATTTTTTTGTTCTTGGAATGGTAGGGAAAGAGTGCGAGAAAATGGCTGAAAATCTATTTTTTAGCGGTTTCATCGGTCAAACTTCCGAGGTGGTGGAGCTGTTTTTCGTCTTGGAGCTTTGTCGTGACAGAGTTGTTGCTTATCAGTGGGTGCAGTTGGGCGGGGCGGATATCTTGTCGGGAATGTCTAAAAACCTTACAAAAACAGGATGACGGGGAAATGGCAATCGTGATAAAAGTCTGGTATCTTCAGATTTGATAAGGATGCAGTGTGGCAAAAAATGGTGAATCTTTGCAGAAAATTAGCTGCATTTCGGCAAAAAAATCAAGCAAACTTGATGTTTTGCGCTGGTTTTCCATTATCTTTGCAGAAGAAAAGTAAGATTTATGGGAAGAAATAAATACTCACAGGCTGAAATCAGCCAGATAGGAAAGTTGCTGCGCCTCAAGAATGCGGGAAACCGACTGCAGCAGAAACAGATACGTCACGACCTGCGTGTCGACTACGAGTTTAATATCTCCGACTTCAATGAGCCGGGCAAAGCCTTCGGTGAGCAGGAGTTGCAAGACGCCATCAAGCGAGGAGCTATCGTGATCCTCGACGATGCCACTATTGAGGCAATGAAGGCAAAACGTGCGCGCGACAAGGCCCGCGATGAGGCTGAACGCGAGCAGCAGGCCATCGCTGAGGGAGAGCAGACCGACTGGAAAGAGGCGATGAAGCAGTGGGAGGAATATTATAAGTAATTGAATTATTTTAGTTCTTTTACTTCTTCATTATCAAAAGTTGATTTAATTATCATCGAATTCAAATATGTCAACAGTAAAAATCAAGACTACAGAGGGCGACATCATCGTGCGCCTCTACGACGAGACTCCTCGTCATCGTGACAACTTCATAAAATTGGCTAAGGAAGGATACTTCGACGGCACTCTTTTTCATCGTGTCATCAAGGACTTTATGATTCAGGGCGGCGACCCCGACAGCAAGAATGCTCCCAAGGGAAAGATGTTGGGAACGGGCGGACCAGACTATACCATTCCTGCCGAGATAGATTGTCCACACCTGTTTCATAAGCGTGGCGCCCTGAGTGCTGCCCGCTTGGGCGACGAGGTGAACCCACAGCGCGAGAGCAGCGGAAGCCAGTTCTACATCGTGTGGGGTAAGACTTATCGACAGAACGAGCTGCGCCAGATGGAGAAACAGATGGCGATGCAGGCCGAGCAGAATGTCTTCAACGAGTTGGCTCGCGAGCATCACGATGAAATCATGAACTTGCGCCGCAGTCGTGATCGTGAGGGACTGATGAAACTCCAGGACGAGCTTGCCGACGAGACGCGCAAGCGCTGCAGGGAGCAGGGCTATCCCAAGTTTACCGATGAGCAGACCAGGGCTTACACCGAGTTGGGCGGCACGCCTTTCCTCGACGGACAGTACACTGTGTTCGGTGAAGTGGTAGAGGGCCTCGAGGTAGTGGAGAAGATTCAGAATTGTGAGACTCTTCGCGATGACCGTCCCAAAGAGGACGTCGTGATGCAGGTCGAAGTGGTCAATGAATAAATGAAATCATTTTAATCAAGAATTAGAGAATTAGAGAAATATGTGACCAAGTGGATTGTGACTTTGAATCTCCTATTCTCCGATTCTTGATCCAATAATCAATCTTACTTTCGCTCCTTTTACTTGCTGAGATCGAAACCAACGCGGATGCCATCATAGTTTTTGGAGATTTCGCCGATAGTACCGAGAGTGGTGTTGCCGCTCAGGGCAGTCAGCGTCTGGATGATGGTAAGCAGTTTCTTCGACTCGAAGAGAATGCTGATGCCAGATGAGTTCTTGGTGGCGAAACCATTGAGGTTAAGCAGCAGACGGCCTTTCAGGTCGATGGCGTGAGTCTTCTCGTCGAAGGTGTAAGTGCCGCTCCATGACTTTCCGTCTATCTTGGCATTGAAGGTGCCGTCCTCGTTGAACTTGAAGTAAGTGTTCGAACTACTGAATCCAGCTTTCTGATAATAGGTGCTTAACTTTTCCTCCACCTTCTTGGCAGCGATTTCGCCACCCGCTTTCGCCAACAGGTTCTCTGAGGTAAAGGCGCAGCCAGGCGATTTATATTTCCATGTGTGGGCGCAGAGGTCGGCTTTCTTGAATGTGGTTGAGCCAATCACGTTGTCGAGAATGCTTCCCACGATGCTTCCCACCTTGCTTGTGGTGGAGTTTGTGTTGTTGTTGCTGTTGCTGCTGTTTCCGCCAGCATAGCCCAAGAGTCCTGCTAATACTCCTACGGCAGAAGCCTTGGTATTGACAGTGTCGGCAGAATGTGTCTTGGAAGAGTCCGTCGTGGCTGTGGAAGCTGTTGTTGCGGTCGATGTTGAAGATTTGGAGGAAGTCTTCTTGGCAGTGGTGGTAGACTTCTTCTTTGTAGTAGCCTTCTTTTTCTTGGTTGATTTCTTGGCAGGAAGGCAGCTCATTTCGGATGTTGTGGCGCTCTCGGCGCATGTCTCGTTGGCAAGGCTGCCTGTGGTGCATGTCAGCACAAGGGCAACCATCATGAATACTTTCTTCATTTTTGTTGATACTTTTTTGATGTTTTCAAGTTGAAGAACTCCTTTTTTTCTCTCTCTTTAGACCTCTGAATCTCTTGTGTTCGGAAGCTCAGTGTGGAGTTTATGCTTTTTCGGGTGCAAATATCGCAAAAAAAGCGCAGATGGAGAAAGGGAAATGGATATTTTTTGTAGGTTTTTCCCTATTTCTCCTTGATTTATGTCAAAAAATGAGGTTTTTAGTGTTCTTTTCTCACTTTTTTCGTGGTGCTTGTAGTCAGAATGCTTTATCTTTGCATAAGATATACTGCGCTCGGCAATCTGAAAGTAAACTTTCATTGCGCTCGCTTGTAATATCTTTGCATCATTACAAATCGCAATAGGTTATGGATTATAGTTTAATTAAGGTCAATGCAGAGATTGAGAATCTTGCACAGGACAAATGCCAGCAGATTCTTCATGACCGACGTGAAGCCCTCGCTAACAAGGTTAGAAGAAGAGCTTAAAAACCAAGAGAGATTGTTTTCTCAAAAAGACACAAAAAGAATTGACATTCCGGGAACGTCGTTTCCCGTGTAACGTAAAAGGTCCCGTTGACAGAACTTGGTTCTGCGACGGGACCTTTTATGGTTTTATTGTTTTCTCTAACTTCCCATTTCTGGAAAGTTCGTTGAGCTTTTATTTTCCAGCCTCTTCCTTGGTAGCCTTCATGATGACTTCCAGGTGGTTGCCTGGCTTGAGGACGATATTCTTGAGGAAGTCGCCTATAGCCTTGCCGTCGACGCTGTTTACAGTCTTCACGTAATCGGTGTGCAGGTCGATGCCGTTGATGACATAGTTGCGCAGGATGCCAGTCCAGTAGCCATTGGTCTTGGCGTCTACCGAAGCCTGCTTGGTCAGAATCTCCTTGATCTTCTGCAGGTCGCCGGCGTTAGGCTGTTCTATGGTATTCTTCAGACCAGAGAAGAAGTAAGGCAGAGCCTCGTCGAGCTTCTCGGGGTTGAGCTGTGCGCTGCCGGTCAGGCTGAGGGCCAGCTGTCCGTCCCAGTCGAGCTCCATGCTTGCCTCGGCTCCTGCATGGTAGGCTGCACTCAATTTCTCGCGTATGTTGCGCAGATAGTCCATCTGGAGCAATCGTGCAGAGATGTCGGCGAGCACGCTTGTCTGCAGGGTGTAAGGAGTCTTGGCGTACCATATCTCAGTCACCTGCGACATTGGGGTTTCCATGCTCTTGGTGAAGATGTTCTTCACCTCGCCTGTAGCTACAGGGATGGCCTTGTTCTTCAGCTTGGCGCCCTTGCTTGGGATAGAGGCGATGTACTGCTCGATGAGTGGCAGGAGAGTAGCCTCGTCGTAGTTGCCCACGAAGAAGAAGGTGAAGTCCTTGGCATTGGTGAACATCTGCTTGCCCAGTTCGAGCACGCGGTCGTAGTTGACAGCATCGAGGTCTTCGGTCTTAGGGATGCGTGCCATCTTGTTGCCCATGTAGATGGTGCTCTGCAGCGAATCCTGGTAAACCATCTGTGGGTTCTTGCTCTGGTTGGCAAGAGCGGTCTTGATGGTGCTCAGGAGGTTGGCAGCCGATTTCTCGTCCTTGCTCAGCGCTGTCATCTTGAGGTAGATGAGCTGCATGAGGGTTTCGATGTCCTTAGGAGTAGAGTTGCCTGAGAGTCCATGCTTGAAAGGAGTAACGGTGTAAGCCACGCTTGCCTGCTTGCCTGCGAGGGCTTTCTCGAGGTCGTTGCTTGAGAACTGGCCCAGACCGCTGGCGTTGAGCAGCATGCCGCCCATGAAGGCGAAGGTGTAGTCGGCCTTGTCGAGTGCTGCGTAACCTACGTTGGCTGTGGCAGCAAACTGTATCTCGTTGTCCTTGTAGTCGGTCTTCTTCAGCACCACCTTGGCACCGTTGGAGAGGGTGAGGGTCTTGAATCCCAGCTTCTTGTCTTCAGCTGTGCTCTTGATCTTGCCCGCCTTAGGCTTCTGGGCGATGAGAGGCTCCTGCTTCACATTGTCCACATAGGCCTCGAGCTTCTCGCCGCGCACCTGCTTCACGATGTCGGCAAGTTCCTGCTCGGTGGGATAAACAGCACCGTCGGCCTCGCGCATCATGATGAGAGACACCAGGTTGGTGTCGGTTTCGCAAATCAACTGCTTGGCGTACTGGTTGACAGCCTCTACAGGGATGTGAGGCACCAGCATCTGATAGATCTGATATTCGTCCTCTACCGAAGGAATAGGCTCGTTGCCGGTGAAGTTGTCCACATACTGAGTGGTGAACTGTTCGTTCTTCATCTTGTCGCGGTTGGTGTAAGCCTTCTCCATCTGGCTCATAAACTCATCCTTGGCACGCTGATACTCTGTGGCAGTGAAACCGAAGTCGTGTGCACGCTTCAGTTCGCGCATCACGGCGGCATAGGCCTCCTTCATCTGTCCGTCCTTGGCGAAGCCGAGGGAAGTGAGCGCCTCCTTGGTGCTTGAGAGCAGATAGTCGCCAATGTCGGTTCCTGCCTGCAGATAAGGGCAGTCGGGCTCCTGCGATTTCTCGCTGAAGCGGGCGTTCATCATGCTGGTAAAGATGTTGTCCATATAGCCTTTGAGCAGATAGTCGACACCGTTCTTCAGCGAGTCGGGTGTGGCTTCGTGCTTCATGGAGATCTGGAAGATGCCCATCTGCAGCTCCTTGTCCTTGTCTACCACGTAGATGGCCTGGTTGTTGTCGGGCACTTCCACGGGCACTACCTTGGCAGCATTGGCAGGCACCTTGATGCCTCCGAAGAGCTTCTTGATCTGAGCCTCGATATGGTCTACGTCCACGTCGCCGACGATGATGACAGCCTGGTTGTCTGGGCGATACCACTTGCGGTAATAGGCGCGCAGGGTCTCAGGGTCGCAGCCGTCGATGATGCTCATCAGTCCGATAGGCATGCGGTAGCCATATTTGCAGTCGGGGTAGAGCTTAGGCAGGGCACGCTCCAGTATGCGCTGCTGTCCCACCATGCTCATACGGTACTCATTGTGCACCACGTCGCGCTCGTCGTTGATGGCTTCCTTGGTGAGAGAGATGCCGTTGCTCCAGTCTTTCAGAATGAGCATACATGAGTCTACTGCCGACACGCGTGTGGTGGGCACATCGGTGAAGTAGTACACGGTTTTCTCTATAGAGGTGTAGGCATTGAGGTTGCGGCCATATTCCACACCGATGCTCTGCAGGTATTCCTGCAGGCTGTTGCCCTGGAAGTGCTCAGAGCCATTGAAGGCGAGGTGCTCCAAGAGGTGAGCCAGACCGCGCTGGTCGTCGTTTTCGTTGATAGAGCCTACTTTCTGTGCGATGTAGAAGCTGGCTACATGCTCAGGGAAACTGTTGTGTCGGATGTAATAAGTCAGACCATTGTCCAAATGGCCTATTCTCACATCTTTGTCTACCGGGATAGGTGGCATCATCTGAGCCATGGCCTGTCCGGCAGTAAGCAGCACGATGGCTGCTGCAAAAAACTTCTTAAGTTTCATAATAGCTGATGTTGGTTTATATATATATAATAATGTGTATTTATTCTTCTTTCATAAGCTTGATGCTGCAAAAGTAGCACATTTCTAACGACAAAGCAAGCATTTGGGAAGTTTTTTTCCAAAATGCCTGCATTCTTAACATTAAACTAACATTCCCCTAACATTCCGCTAACATAACCCAACATTAGGCTCTGTTTTCGATAGTTGCAGAAGTATGAAAACTATTCATCCAGCTGCCACGATAGAGGCGGACGAGGAACAGAATGCCGCGGAAAGTCAGTTCGGTGGCCATGGCTATCCATACACCTTCCAGGCCGAAACGCTGCGAGAGGGCATAGGCCAGGGTGAGGCGCACTAACCACATCGTTCCTAAGTTGATGGCGGCAGGCTTGAAGGTGTCGCCTGCTCCCACGCAGACACAATAGGTCACGATGCTGGCAGCAAAGAACGGTTCGGCAAAAGCCTCTATGCGAAGACAGCGTGTGCCTAAGTCGCAGATGGCGTCGACGGGAGAGAGTACTGCCATCATGCCTGGTGCAAAGAGATACATGACAACACCCATCACTGCCATTACGCCCATGCCGAGACCCACCGTCATGTAGGCAAAATTGCGGCACAAGTCGATGCGGCCAGCGCCATGGGTCTGACCGACGAGCGTGGTGGCGGCATCGCCTATTCCGTAGCCAGGCATATAGCACAGGCTCTCGGCGGTGATGGCAAATGAGTGGGCGGCAATGGCGATGTTGCCCAATGGCGCCACTATCATGGTGCTGACAATCTGTGCACCGCTCATCAGAATGTTCTGTATGGCCAAGGGAATGCTTATCTTGAAGGCATTGCGCACGTATTCGCGTACCCAGCTGAAGCGAATCTTGTCCTGACGCAGGTTGAGAATCTTGTTGTGGCAGGCTGCCTGCCAAAGGTTGGGCAGCGAGATGCAGACATAAGCCAGGGCGGTTCCGAAGGCTGCGCCCACCACGCCCATGTGCAGCACATAGATGAAGATGTAATTGAACACGACGTCGCACAGGCAGATCAGAATTGCCATGACGCTGGGCGTGTGCATGTTGCCTGCAGCCTTGAGCATCATGCCCGACATGTGGTACAGGTAGACAAAGGGCAGCACGAGGCTGTAGACCAGGAAATAGGCCGATGACTTGTCGGCAATGTCATCGCCTCCGCCCAACCAGTGGGGCAGGGGAGAATGAATGCCCACGCCGATGAGGGCTATCAGGATGCTGAAGATGATGCCGCAGAGCAGCGAGTGGCGAAACACCTGGCGGGCTTTGCCGAAGTCGTTGGCTCCGATGAAGTGGGCTACCTGCACTGAGAAACCAGTGGCAAAGGCACTCAGCAGGCTGCCGATAAGCCAGGTGGTGGACTCGATGAGTCCGATGCTCGCTGAAGCCTCTGCACCCAAATGTCCCACCATAGAGGCGTCGATAAAGAACATCATGACGGTGGAAATCTGTGCCAGCATGGAAGGAATACTCAAGCCTACGATGAGGTTCAGTTTCTCACCGCGGTGCATGGAGCGTCCTGCCCGTATCGATTCCATCAGATATTCTGTCTTTTTGCTATATAACATAATGTTTGTACTGCCATTTATTGTTTTCTGTTGAACTGCCCAGTAGTATGTAGGAACAGTCAAAGCGAGAAAATGGCGATCCCTCCTAAAAGGAATCGCCATTTTTATGATTTGAATGTTAAATTTCCATTTATCCCAAAATACAAGATCTTATCACCTTTAAACAAAACCTCTATCTATTGGGTTGAATTCAGCGGATAAGAAAAAGAGAATCTTGAAAACTCTTTTCTATATCCTGACTTCATTCACTTTTCGTCGTCCTTGAATAACAATCTCTTATTTACCTTTAGATTCTAATACCCGTTGTCCTTGAATAACAATCTCTTGTTTACCTAAAACTAATAACCTATCACAATCTATTACCTAACTAAAAACCTAAAACTTATAATTCTGGTGCAAAGGTACTACTATTCTTGAAATCTGCAATACTTTTGTGCATATTTTTGCGTGAAAATAACATTTTTTTTGCTTATAAGCCCCAAATGTGTGCGAACACATACACTTGTTTATTCTTTGAAACATATTTTTAGAATTCGGATTTCAGGAGTTTTCTTAAGGAGTTAAGACAACAGCTTTGTGGGCTTGAAATTAAACATTAAACTGAGTCCACTTGAAAAAGTAGAAACTCACATTTTTTGTCTTTGTGACTTGTTGATAATCAATAGCTGGTTTTCGTAAAATAGACTTTTTCAGGTGGACTCAGCTCCTTATAATAAAATAATAAAAAAGTCCTGTGCCGAAGAAGCACAGGACTTTCTGTATGGAGGAATAGAATTATTTCTTAATCCATTTGCCATCGGTGTACCAACCCTTGAGCACAATCTCGAATTTGAGCATTGAGTAAGCGGGAATGGTGGAACTGCTGTTCTGAGAAGAGCCATAGCCGAGGGTGTAAGGCATGTAAACCATCCAGTGGTCGCCGATATGAGTCATTTTCATCAGGGCAGTGGCAAATCCGTCGACAACGCCCTTCACAATGAAATTGCTGGTCTGAGCCTTGTTGACATCATAGTCGCCGGTGGTGAAGTTGCTGTCGAAGACATAGTCGTTCTTCAGCATGCCCTTGTAGCTGACCATCACCGAGTCGGTGTAGAGAGGGCGCACGGCAGAACCTTCGCCCTGCTGCATCACCTGCACCACGATGTTGTCTTCCTGCTCATTGAAGGTAGGAGTGACAGGCTGGTTGTTGAGATCCGTATTTCCCGTCTGGTTCTCCATACTCCAATTGCGGTAGACGTGCCATCCGTTGGCTTCTCCCTCCTGCTTGGCCTTGACGAGAATCTCGGCAAAAGCCGTCTCGTTCTTTGCCTGCCAGTCGTCGTACTCGGAGTCGGTGTTTTCGTCAGTCTCGCTGCATGATGCCAGCACAAGAGCCGACATCATGAGCAGAAACAGATATTTCAAATTCTTCAAATTCATCTATGTGTATTTGATTTTTTATCGTTTAGAAGTCCTTGATCTCCTTGCCAAGCTTCTTCAGTACGCTCGTGATGCTCACACGGTCCTCGATGATGCCGCGAAGCTCGCTGATGGCAACACGCTCCTGCTTCATCGTGTCACGATAACGCAGAGTAACCTTGTGGTCGTTAGGAGTATCGTGGTCTACGGTGATACAGAACGGAGTACCGATGGCGTCCTGACGACGGTAGCGCTTGCCGATAGAGTCCTTAGGATCGCCATAGTGGGTGTTGAAGTGGAACTTCAGCTCGTCAACGATCTCGTGAGCCAACTCGGGCAGACCGTCCTTCTTGTCGAGTGGGAATACGGCACACTTCACAGGAGCCAATGCCTCAGGCAACTTCAGAACCACGCGGCTCTCGCCGTTCTCGAGCTTCTCCTCGCAGTAAGAGTGGCACATCACGCTGAGGAACATACGGTCTACGCCGATAGAAGTCTCTACATCGTAAGGCACGTAGCTCTCGTTCTTCTCAGGATCGAAGTACTTGATGGAGCGGCCGCTGAACTTCTCGTGCTGAGAAAGGTCGAAGTTGGTACGGCTGTGAATACCCTCTACCTCCTTGAAGCCAAATGGCATCTTGAACTCGATGTCGGTAGCTGCGTTGGCATAGTGAGCCAGCTTCTCGTGGTCGTGGTAGCGGTAGTTCTCGTTGCCCATGCCCAGTGCCTCATGCCAAGCAAGGCGAACCTTCTTCCAATACTCAAACCACTTCATCTCTGTACCTGGCTGGCAGAAGAACTGCATCTCCATCTGCTCGAACTCACGCATACGGAATACGAACTGACGGGCAACAACCTCGTTACGGAAAGCCTTACCAATCTGGCAGATACCGAATGGCAACTTCATACGGCCGGTCTTCTGAACGCTCAAGTAATCTACGAAGATACCCTGAGCAGTCTCAGGACGGAGATATACCTTGCTTGTAGCATCGCTGGCAGCACCCATCTGGGTAGAGAACATCAGGTTGAACTGGCGAACGTCTGTCCAGTTCTTGGTACCGCTGATAGGGCAAACGATACCCTCGTCCTCGATAATCTGCTTCAGCATCTCCAGGTTAGGACCCTGCATAGCCTCAGTATAGCGGGCATGGAGATCATCAAACTTCTTCTGGTTCTCCAGAACGCGAGGATTAGTTGCACGGAACTGAGCCTCATCAAAGCTATCGCCGAAACGCTTCTTAGCCTTGGCAATCTCCTTGGCAATCTTCTCCTCATACTTAGCCATGTGATCCTCGATGAGCACATCGGCACGATAACGTTTCTTGGAATCACGGTTGTCAATCAATGGATCGTTGAAGGCATCTACGTGCCCAGAGGCCTTCCATACAGTAGGGTGCATGAAGATGGCTGCATCAAGACCAACGATATTCTCGTGCAACAATACCATGCTCTGCCACCAATACTGCTTGATATTATTTTTCAGCTCAACACCGTTCTGACCATAGTCGTAAACGGCAGCCAAGCCATCATAAATTTCACTACTAGGGAACACGAAGCCATACTCTTTGCAATGGCTTACAATTTTCTTAAAAACATCTTCCTGTGCCATGATTAATCTTATTTTTTTCAAATTTTCGGCAAAGATACGCCTTTTTCTCGAATTTTCTTTGTATTTTTGCCTAAAATATATAAAATAAGTATTAAAAGCTATCTATGAGCGACGAAATTAAAGACAAAGACGAACTTCAGAAGGGTGGTGAGCCACAAGATTTGGATGCGGCTGAACAGCATTCCGACTACAAGCCTGTCAACAGGTTTGACGCTTCGGCGGTGCGCCATCTTAGCGGAATGTACCAGAACTGGTTCCTCGACTATGCCTCCTATGTAATTCTCGAGCGTGCCGTGCCTCATATCGAGGACGGACTGAAGCCCGTGCAGCGACGCATACTGCACTCGATGAAGAGAATGGACGACGGAAGATACAACAAGGTGGCGAATATCGTGGGACACACCATGCAGTTTCACCCGCATGGCGACGCCTCTATCGGCGACGCACTCGTACAGATGGGACAGAAAGACCTGCTCATCGACACACAGGGAAACTGGGGAAACATCCTCACCGGCGACCGTGCGGCGGCTTCACGATACATAGAGGCACGTCTGTCCAAGTTCGCGCTCGACGTGGTGTTTAATCCCAAAACAACCGATTGGCAGCTCTCCTATGACGGCCGCAACAAGGAGCCTATTACGCTCCCCGCCAAGTTCCCCTTGCTGTTGGCACAGGGAGCAGAGGGCATCGCCGTAGGTCTGAGCAGCAAGGTGCTGCCACACAACTTCAATGAGCTTTGCGATGCTGCCGTACACTATCTCAAGGGCGAGCCTTTCACCATCTATCCCGACTTCCCTACGGGTGGAGCCATCGATGTGAGCAAGTATAACGACGGACAGCGTGGAGGCGTGCTGAAGGTGCGTGCCAAGATAGACAAACTCGACAACAAGACGCTTGTCATCACCGAGATTCCTTTCAGCAAGACCACCGGAAGCCTCATCGACTCCATCACCAAGGCGGTGGAGAAGGGAAAGATAAAGGCCAGAAAGATAGAGGACGTTACCTCTGCCAACGTGGAGATCCTCGTTCATCTGGCTCCCGGAACCTCTTCCGACAAGACCATGGACGCACTCTACGCCTTCAGCGACTGCGAGATCAACATCTCGCCCAACTGCTGTGTCATCGAGGACAATAAGCCTTGCTTCCTCACCGTGAGCGATGTGCTGCGCCACAGCGTAGACCGCACCATGGGACTGCTGCGCAAGGAGCTGATGCTGCGCAAGGGTGAACTGGAGGAGCAGCTCTTCTTCTCCTCGCTCGAGCGTATCTTCATTGAGGAGCGCATCTACAAGGAGCGCAAGTTCGAGCAGAGCAAGAGTCAGGACGAGGTTGTGGCCTTTATCGCCTCGAAGCTGGAGCCTTTCAAGGACAAGCTCTTCACCGCTGTAGTCGATGGAAAAGGAAAGGTGGAGTATGCATTCCACAGAGAGATAACGCGCGAGGACATTCTGAAACTCCTTGAAATCAAAATGCAGCGCATCCTGAAATATAATAAGGACAAGGCCGACGACCTCTTGCTGAAAATCAAAGCCGAACTGGCGGAGATAGAGAACGACCTCGCCCACATGACTGATGTCACCATCAACTGGTTTGAATATCTCAAGACCAAGTATGGCAAGGCGCATCCACGACGCACCGAGATAAGAAACTTCGACACCATCGAGGTGACCAAGGTGGTGGAGGCCAATCAGAAACTCTACATCAACCGACAGGAAGGATTCGTGGGTACAGGACTGAAGAAGGATGAGCTGGTGTGCAACTGCTCCGACCTCGACGATATCATCATCTTTTATAAGGACGGAAAGTTCAAGGTGACCAAGGTGGCCGACAAGATCTTCGTGGGAAAGAACATCCTTCATGTGCAGGTGTTCAAGAAGAACGATAAGCGAACCATCTACAACTGTGTGTATCGCGACGGCAAGCAGGGCGAATACTTCATCAAGCGATTCAACGTGACGTCGATGACACGCGACAAGATGTACGACATCACGCAGGGAACGCCCGGAAGCCGTGTCGTCTACTTCACGGCCAACCCCAACGGCGAGGCTGAAATCATCAAGATAACACTGGATCCAGACCTCTCGAAGAAGCGACAGAGCATCTTTATCGAGAAAGACTTCTCGGATATTATCATCAAGGGACGTGCCGCCAAGGGCAATCTGCTCACCAGGCGAACCATCCGTCGCATTGGTCTGAAGAGTCATGGACACAGTACCTTGGGAGGAAGAAAGGTGTGGTTCGATCCTGATGTCAACCGTATCAATTACGACGAGAACGGACGTTTCCTCGGCGAGTTTAATGACGATGAATATATCTTGGTGGTTCTCGACAATGGCGAGTTCTATATCACCAACTTCGACCCCAACAACCACTATGAGGACAATATCCTGCGACTGGAAAAGTGGGACGAGCATAAGATATGGACTGCCGTTCTCTATGATGCCGACAACGAAGGCTATCCTTACATCAAGCGATTCACCATGGACGCTGCCAAGCGCCATCAGAACTTCCTTGGCGAGAATGTCAACAGCAAGCTGATTCTCCTTACCGATACTGTTTATCCTCGTATCAAGGTGACTTATGGAGGTGTGGATGCTGTGCGTCCTGCCGAGGAAATCGACGCCGAGCAGTTTATCGCACAGAAGAGTTTCAAGGCTAAGGGAAAACGACTCTCTACCTGGAACATCGGTTCTATTGAGGAAATAGAGCCGACCCGTTTCCCGGAGCCTGCAGATACAGCCGATGCTGCCGACGCAGCCGAGGGTGATGAGACGACTGCCGATGGCGAAGCTGCCGACGGCAAAGTGTCGTCCAGGACAAAGGCGAAATCATCCGACGAGAACCTCGACCCTGATGCCGGAAAGAGCCAGCAGCAGATTATCGATGAGCTGACAGGACAGACAAGCCTCTTCGACGATAAGAACTTTACTGCGGAAGACGAAAAAGACCGCGACTGGCTGAAGGATCAATAGGGGAGTTGCTTCAGGAGTTCCAGAAGAAACTTCCTTCCCCATAAAGAAAGCCGCCCCAGAAGCTTAAAGCTATCTGTGGCGGCTTAAAAGAAAAGATTTACCCTGTATTATTACTCAATAGTAATCAAAACTCTGCGGCATTCCTCCTTTGAACAGCCGTTGCTGTCGCCAATGGCCTTCTCCAACTTGATGTCGAAGCCCTTGATGCCTTGTTTCTTCAGGAAGTTGACAACATTGTTCAGACGACCCTCGCTGAGTTTGTAGTTCTTTGAGGAAACTCCGTCCGATGAAGCCTCACCGATGATGGTAAGCTTGTAGTCGCCCTGTTCCTTCAGGGTGTTGATAAACTTCTTCAAGCGAAGTCTTTCCTGAGTCGTGATGTTGGTCTTGTCTACGGTGAAGAATACCTCGTAAGACTTCACCTTCTTCGACTTCTCGCAGTCGTCGAGCAATGACTGCAGCTCGGCATTGTCCTTGCGGCAAGCCTTCAGACTCTCAGACAGTCCGTCGTATGCACGCTGCTTTTCAGCCAATTGCTTTTCGTAGGCTTCCTTCATTTCGGCCTGATCTCTCAGAGCCTTGTAGTAGCGGGCCTTGTTGCTTGGCATCACCTTGCTGACGAAGTTGAAGCGAAGAACCACTCCTGCACTGTACATTCCCTTAGGAGTCAAGTCCTTGTTGAGAGGCAGATAGCTGTATCTGCCGAATACGCCTGCTGTCCAGCGAGAGGAAAGGTCGTATTCCAACGACAGGGTTGTCGGGATATACATCGCATCAACATGTTCGTTGAAGGCATGGCTCTTCATGTAGTCGTGGGTGTAGACATTGTAGTATCCCTCACCCTTGGCAACAGCCATCTCTCGGTAAGAGAAGGTGGTGGAGTTGCGGCTCCATCCACGCAGATAACCGACACCGACTCCCAACCAGAGGTTGAGCTGCTGAGCCTTGCGGTTGTGCCAGAACTCCATGATGTTGAAGTCTACATTCAGGTCTGCCATGGCGTACTGCATGGTATAGCGGTTCTGGAATCTGTCCATCTTGGTCTCCA
>ERZ1034984.2459-NODE-2459-length-14816-cov-145.639970_pt1 | contig 14816 bp, 19 predicted proteins | sample MGYA00520589_ERZ1034984 | MGnify/ENA primary metagenome ERZ1034984 (study PRJEB33766, sample SAMN09781790) | gut metagenome | biome: gut microbiome | host: Homo sapiens | place: Madagascar | study: EMG produced TPA metagenomics assembly of the PRJNA485056 data... | reverse complement strand
TATTATAATGTTCACATTATATTAAAAGATTATATACCAATTTTATTTTTAAACTGATATAACGTATATAGAAACAAGGAAAGTAGGCATACTATTTCAAAAAACGTCGACAAGCTCGTACCACTTTTTGTGGTACGAGCTTGTACGTTCTTTGATACACTCACAGCATCACATATTAATTTTGTTTATAATAGCATTAGCTATTAACGCCATCCCCTTATTTCCTGCATGTGTAGACCACGGTGCAGGTAGTGATTCTGTTGAACCATCTTTATAGGTAATTGTTTCGCCTGTAACCCCTTGATTTTCTTTAACATTTAAACTACGAATATCAACTAATTCACATCCATAATTTATACATTGTGATAATGTTTCGTAGGTTTCGGAAGTAAACCAAATTCCACACACTATTATCCTAGCTTTTTTGCAATCAGTTCTAATCTCTTTTAATAATTCTAGGAAAGATGTTTTAAATACATTTCTTCTTATTTCATTATTAACATTATCGCCTAATTGTAGAATAATCAAGTCCATATCATCTGTAAATTGAATTTTATTAGATTTAATATAGTTACGTGCTTCTTCTAAAGTTTCACTTTGCTCGAATTCGCTAACATGTAATTTATTAAATGTAGCATCACTATTTTTATTCAAAATAGCATTTTCAACAATATAAGCATAGTCTTTAGTATAATCAGTAGCACACATACCAAAAGCACCACCGTTTACGCCTTTTGTGTCCATTCCAAGAAGTAGGCTATTACCCATAAATAAAACTTTATTAGGGATATTCGGTATTAAAGTTAATGCATTTCCAGTAACAGACAAACTAAATTTTTCTCCATTTTCATTTGCTAGCACTAAATCCGTGTTTGTGTCAGACGTTTTTTCTTCAATTGCATTAAACACATTACTTATTAATCCACCAAAGGATTCATCGTATAATTTATTTAATTTCCATCCGTTTAATTCACGGACTGTGAATTGATTAACAGTTAATGTTCCTGTATTTATATTACCATCATTGCAATTTACAATAATTTCAAAACTTTTTGCGTCATTATAAACGATTTCATATGCACAATCAAAGTACACTGGATTTTGTAAGCCTTGAGTTGTTGAGGTTTTTATAGTTTTGAATTGGAATGAACCATCATTTTTATTAACGCGAATAGTAATAGCAAGTTTTGAAAAGGTAAATTCACAATCTAATAAAATCATTAATTTAGATGTATTACTAGAAAATGAGCTTGTTGTAAATCCACCGTTAACACCATTTACAGTGATAATATTACCCATAATAGAAGATGTACCAAACGTATCAATATTTAATTTAATCTTTGAACTATCGGTTAAATTATCATAACCTGTTACGGCATTAATACTGTCTGAAACATCTAGTTTTTTAACTTGATTAATATGTAATCCTACAGGTTTGTCAATAATATCAAATGGTGATGGCACTGTATCCCCATTTATGACAACACTGTTTTTTATTTTAGGTGTATTATTAGAGAAATAATAATATGTGGCATTTTTAGGCACATTGATTGTTTTGTCATTATTTGAGGAAATAAAATCTATTCCCTTTTGTATAATTACATTTTTTTCGTTTGTAAAGAATGTAAATAACGGAGTACCGACCGCACTAACACTAATTTTTTTCAAATTGTTTACATTAGCTATACAATATGAAAAATCAGCGTTCTCACGAGTTGATATTTGCTCACCTACATCAGATGGAATAAGATAGTACCCCTCAACAACTTTAAATATTAAGTTCCCATTATTATATAAATTTTCATTTATAACGTCTAAATTTGCTTTTAATGAACTAGCCTGTCCTCTAACTGCATCACCTGCCGTGTTATATGCTTCATCACTATTAAAACCATTTGCAGGAACGCGTATATCTTTTAATTCTGCGTCTCCTGATGTACTCCCACTAGGTAATTTAGTAAAAGTATCCATTCTATTTTCTAAAACAACAATTTTATTAGTCTGGTTATTTACTTCTTTATCAATCTCTGTTTTGTAATCATCAAATAGTGGTTTTATCAAAGCAGACAATGTGCCATCCTGTGCCATTACATCAAGCTTATTGTTAATTTCTTTCTGTACATCAAGAGTAATGAAATAATTATTAACATAGCCTTGTAACTCAACAAAAGCTTTATTTAAGTTGTCAACGTCATCACCTAAAGTATTGACGTCAGCAATAGTGTTATTAAGGTAATCTACAATCTTGCACAGTAACTCATAATAGCTTAAGCTATCATCATAGGCAAGTGGCAAAACTTTTTGACACCAAAACCTAAAACTATCAACTTTTGATGGTATCTTAACATTAGGATTAAAATTTGCTAGGTCTTTCTTAACAATTCCCATATCTTATTACCTCTCTTTCTCAATATAAAGTAAAAAATAAATCTTTAAGATTATCAATAATCATCATATCAATATTTAAAAACGTTTCCCTAAACTTTAGTAACATTTCTGATTGATTCCCCTCGTAACCTAAAATCTTATCAACATAACTGTCGTTTCTTTCTCCTGTTCCTGTCTCGCTGTCCGATGATGTACCATTCAGTGTGCTGTTGGTGTTATCTGTGCCCTTATTGTGAGTTGCATTTGTTAAATAGTCATTGTTTTCAAGCCCATCAATACCGCCCTGCGGCGTGTCACTGTAATAGCTCCAAGTATCGGTACTTCCGTTAGCGTTAGTTTGACTAGTGTTAGTCCCTTTTCTTGTAGTAGTTTTGCTCTCGTTTCCTGTGCCTTCATGCGTTACGCTTCTATCTACACTAACTAAGGGTTGGATTTTTAGCAATTCACTCTGATAAAGTTGGTTGTAATAAGGCATAATATTTTTCATTTTATCAGATAGAAAGAGTTTCCATCTTCCGACAGTTTCACAGCATATTTCTCTTGTGTAGTAATGCCTTAAAATTTTCTTGCAAAGTTCACTCCTATACTCTTCATTAAAAATCGGAAAATCACTAAAAATCTTGTCCCAAGATTTATTAATAACATCCTCAACACTATTAAAACCTGTCGACTCTGTTAAATTTGCAGTTGTTTCACAAATAAATCTGACTTGCGTTGTATATTTACTCACCCTCATTATCCTCCTCTCTGTCATTTTTATTGAATACATCACGGAAACGACAGCTTATCTGAGTACCGAACATTCTGTTAATCTGCTCACAAGCCTGTTGCCGTGCAAATTCTCGTGAATATCTGTTAGCCAACACACCACCTTGAAGCCTTTGCACTTCATCCTTAATCATTCGCTCTTTTTTCTGAATGCTAATATTTGTTACGCCTAAGTAAGTGAGGGCTTCATTCCACAGATTAACTTTTAATTCATACAGCTTATCAGCAACAAAAGGTGCGCCTGTAGTGAATACACCAAAAGAGCTTCCGTCCCCATCCATAAAATCATTACTAGCAAAAATAACGGGTTGGTTTCCATCATAAGCCATATAAGCATTTTTTAAAGATAACTGTTGTTGCTCACTTCCTTTAATTAAAATTGGCGTTCTTTGAGCCTTGCAGTTAATATCAATTGATGCATCAAGTTCAGCCAGTCTTTTAGCATATATAGTCATCTTATCTTTACAACACCAATGCGTCATATTATCCCATATAATCACACTGTCACTTCTACCGCATACTCGCTGATACCCATTAGACGCAAAAGCTCGTCTATCTAGAGGTATGTTGTAAACATCAAGCTGACCACCGAGAATACATCGTAAACAAAGATTACCCATAACTTCATCATTAAAAAATAACATAGCTCTATCTTCGTACAACCCAACTTCAATAAATCTAGCATCTACAGTGCTAGGAAGTCCAATCCATTCAAACGAACTAATAGCAATTTCCGTAAATAAATCTAAATATTGGTCAAAGGTGTATAGCTTATAACAAATGCTGTCATCAAATGCCGTTCGCTCTTTCTGTCTCCGTGCTTTTCTTGCTTTACTCATATTTCACCTCCTTAAACTGAGTTATCAAGTGAGTAATTACCCACTTCATCAGGATTTTTCCAAAATGTAATTCCGTTATTAAAGTAACTCTCAATTAATGCTATATCGTCACTAGGCGCACCACCTACGATTGTGCATTCAACAGTTTTAGTATAATTCCAATGTGGTCTGCTTGAGACATTAGGTACTTTAGTCGTGTGACAGGCATATCCAAAGACATCAAAGTATTTATCAATAGCCTTAGCGTACTCGGCTGTAATTGATTTTCGCTGAGCTTCAAAACACACTTGACCTTTGCCAAAAAGTGCATTATTGGTAGCATAATTACCCTTAACATCGTTAGCAGAAATACTAGCAGTGTAAGCACTTGTTAATATATTTTGCACACTACCTAACGCTGAGTTACTTGACTGCCCAGTAACCATTCCTACAGCAGTTTGAACAGCCGCTGGTATAGCGTTAATTGTAATTGGTACGGCATTTTGAGCAACCCATGCATTAAATGCGTCAACATTCCAAGAACATAAAGGGAAACTGTCAAGTGTTATTGTTTCTGTCATGTCCATTCTTCCTGTACCGCTTGTTTCTGTAGCCTTGTATCTATCGAGTCTCAAAACTTCCTGTACAGGCATAGTCATGTTACCCACTATGTTGTAATATGGTGTAAGATTTTCCGAAAATTCATATCGCTGAATTAACGTTTGACCGCAGTTATTTCTTACCTCATTAAAATTATAAGGGTAGGTGTAAAGTTTATTGTTTCGTGGTGTGTAGCCGTTTATTGTGTCAGTATTACTAATTGGTGTGCCAGTAACATTTATCGGGTGAGTATTTCCAGTAAATGTAATATTAACGCCTGCATCCGTGACCTCCACAGGAAGTATATCTGTAGGGCATGTGTAAATAGCTAATATATTTTCAGGAGCAGTTAAGTACTGGTTTAAAAAATTAGTGAGATTATCACTACCCGCTTCGGTGTTAGCAAAGGCTTTGATTTGATATCCACTATATACACCATCGTAGATGTACCCTCCTGTTGTGGCAAGTAATACCATGGTACATGTACTTAAAGAACCTAGCCCAATTAACTGTGCGTCACCATTGTAAACATACTCGCCACACTCAACATTCTCAGGTAGAATATGCTCACCGATGTTATCACTTAAGCTATGTTCTCGTTCAACAAAGCATTCTTTTCTTTCAATGTCAAACCAGTAACTTTGTAGCACATCAATTTGAAAGCTTATCTCCGCTGTCACATTGTTGATATATTCAATGCCTGTCACAAAAGCATAAAACCAACGATTCCCAAAAGCTCTGTTTTGAAACATCATATAATTACAATCGTACAAACTATCTGCTGTTGCTTGCATCCTACATTTGCCCTTGTTGACTCGGTTGTATGTTACACTATCAAATTTTATTTTAGACTTACTCAGGAAATAATTTGTCTGAGTGTTAAGACTTGAAAAATAAATAGTGTGTTTCTGCTGAGTGGAGAGAGGTACTCCACTCAGCATGTACACTTTACTATTAGGTACTATGTACATATATCATCATCCTTTATTTAATACGACTGTATCACCTACAGCACTAGTAGCAGTGATTGTTGTAGCTCCGGTGTATGTTGTTCCGTCTAAGTCTGCCACGAGTGTAATTTCTGTTGCTGATTTTGTTGACGGAATTACCACAGCACCATATTTTTGTACTGCAATTCCCTCTGTGGTGAGTGCTTTCGTCTGTACAAAATTGAGTGTATTAGGTGCAAGTGTTGCTGTATCGTCCTGTACGTTAAGCGTAAAGATTGTGCCAACCTCCGATATATCCTTTCCTGTAATTTCAACAGTGATATTTGCAGGCTGAGCAATTGTCGCGCCACTGTCAACAAAAACAATAGCATTAGCGAATGGCGAATATGACACTGTTTTCCATACGTGAAGCCAATAATTCCAATATAAGCCACTGCCAACACGCGTCTCGTCAAACTCAAAAAGATTATCATAAATCTGAAACCAATCTTCATCAACAAGAACACTCTTTACGTTCTTCATTAATTCCAGCTCATTAGCTGTCACTTCCTCAAGCCCTGTAGACTCCTCTCTGATAGCTTCAAACCTTTCATTGTCAAATGAGCTGAAATCATCAATAAGGTGGAGCTTTCCCATAAAATCTGCTTTATCCATATTAAAAGCACTAGCCAGTACTTTAACGTCAAATTTAGCGTTAAAATCAGCATCCATAAAAATGCACTGTCTCTCGATTGGTGTGTTATTCTGCACATGAGACTCGTTAAATCTGCCGGTCATATCAATAGGAAGTAAATTAGATTTTCCTCTAAACGCTGTAGCAACGCTATCCATATCAGTAGTATCAATAGACTGCAGGTATACTTTACCATGAGAAATTGCCTTGATAAGCAGATACTTAAAAAGAAGATACTCGTCATACTCAGCAGACTGATACACTTGGTCAATAATTAATGTAATAAGATTAGTTACACCATCAGCAGATGTAAAAGCACGTCTTAAAGCCTGTTTCTCAATTGTAATTGGGTACATTACTCGCCAGTTAGTCATGTGAAAGACTGACTGAACATTAGGAAGAGTGCGCTTAAACTCTCTACTAACCCCCTTTTCTGCATCATATTTTACAGCTTTGATAATACCGACAAAGATGTCCTCTACAGTCTCACCATACTCAAGATATCCCTTCTTAAGATGCTTATATGGGTTGTTGAATGTCGCACTCTGCATTCGCACGAGAGCAATTCTGTTAACCAACGCGTTGATAAACTCGTTAGAGTGTGTTGGGTTGCCAAACAAGATTTCACCAACTTTTGGGATGTCCTGTTCCTGCGTAATCTCAGGCACATCTTTTTGATATGCGTACGATGCATTATTCCGAATAACATTCAGAATGTCAATCGAGCGTGCATCAAGTTTTGTTTTAGCAATTATTCTAGCCATTAATCTTCCTCCTTTTCAAATAAATCCTCAAAAGCTTTGTACTCTTTCTCTACGTATTCGGGTGTAGTCTCGGCTTCATCCTCTTTCTTCTCGAAAAAACGTGAAATATATTTATCTCTCCACATTTTGTCATTTTCCTTGTATTTCTGCTCCCATTCGCTTTCTTCGGTAGATGCATCAACAGAGTCTGAAATATCTTCTATAATCTCAATAGTTTCATCGTCTGTTCTGTCACCGATATATTTTTTTACTTTTTCAATCAATTCGTCTTTTGACAATCTAGCCATTTAATTTCTCCTTTCTTAAAAACGTCTGCGTACCATCATGTAAACAGGTAAACCCCTTCTTGTTGAAGGTGTAGGTGGTGTAGGTGGTGTAGGTGGTGTAGGTGACCCCCTTAGATATTCATACCAGTTTTTTCCATTTTGTATTCTTTCATCAAGTGCCACCACACCAGCTCGCTCTCTTTCAAAGCAGTACGCTTTCACTGCTTCTTCAACATCTGTAAGCTGAGAAAATTGCAAGCCTGAGTACGGGTAACTTTTAGTTGGTATCCACTGACCGCCATATCCTTCAAGTACTTCGGCATTAATAAGCTGACACTGTAAGTTGCCGTCTTTCCAGTCCTTACCCTGTGCATTTGCGTAATCAGTAAGATTTCTCGAAGGTGTCCACTGAATGAGACCCCATCCACTAGATATGCTTACTGTTTCTTTTAATGCAGGATTTAAAGTACTTTCTCTTTGAACGTTTCCAAGCATGCCACAAATACTCTCGAGTGTGTATCTTCCTGTGAAGTATGCATTAAATTCTAAAGCGTTATTTTTCATCTGCGCTTGTGTCAAATATTTTCGAGTACCCTCAATTGCAATCCATGCCACTATATTACCTCACTAAGTAGTGCTTTCCATGTGTTGTTACCACATTCGCCATCCTGTATCAAATTATGGTCTTTTTGAAAATTAATACAAGCAGACACACAGCCTTTACCATATGATGTATCAATTGAGCCTGTATAATAACCAAGTTTTGCCATCAGTATTTCAAACACTGTAACATCGCTATTTTTAGCTCCTCTTTTTAATAAAGACATAGCTGTCAACTTCTCCTTTTTAAAATCAACAATTCTTTTAACAAGCACTAAGTCGTTTCTGTGAGAAATATTAGTAATTGAAACACCCTTACCCTTGTTTGTTTTTGTGTTTTTACTGTTTCCTATCGACTCAATCATTTGTGTGCCATTAATAGCAATTGCTATGTGGGTAATTCTCTTGGTTGATTTACCGAAATAAAGTAAATCAGCACTTTGAATATTTGTTACTTTTTTACCTAATGCTGAGTAGCCTTGTGCTGTAGTTCTTGGTACTTTCATTCCGCATTTATTCAACACGGAATAAACAAATCCACTACAATCATAACCACCCTCAGATTCAGATTCTCCACCCCACACATAAGGCTTTCCCAAATATGATCGTGCCATTCTTACAACGTCATTACTTGTCATTTACATTAACCTCACTATCAAGCTTGTCACAAAGTTTTTGAAGGACAATTGTGTTATTATTAAGCGCTTGCGCGAATTTGCTTGATTCTTCCTTATGTGCATCGTTAATTTTATTAATGTAATAACACATAATCAAACACATTCCTATAGGAAAGCCAAGTGTAGAAACTAATGTTGATAAATCATTAATCATGTTGATAACCTCCTTTCTTTTTTCTTATATATCATATTATATCATATTATCAACAATTTATCAACATTAATTTGACAAATTGTTGATAATTTGATATAATTAAAGAAAGGAGGTGGATAAATGAGTAAAGTAAAATACTATGATGGCACTAAGCTATTAAGCATGAAAGATATTAACGGAAATGTACCAGAAATTTATATTTCAACATCAAATAGAAGTGCTGGAAAAACTACATATTTTAATAGATATTTAGTTAATCGCTTTTTAAAATATAATGAAAAATTTTGCCTACTGTACAGATTTCAAGACGAATTGAAGGATTCTGCCGATAAATTCTTTAAGGATATACACACCCTTTTTTTCTCAGCATACACCATGAAGGCTGTACAAATTGGTAATAGTAAAATGTATGAACTATTTCTGTGTAGTGCCTATGATGAAGAGGACGAGGGTAAATCCTGTGGCTATGCTGTTGCACTAAATTGTGCAGACAAAGTAAAAAAATATTCCCATTATCTGAGTGATGTAATAAGAATACTTCTTGATGAATTTCAGTCTGAAACTAACCGCTATTGTGCTGATGAAGTCAGTAAATTTATAAGTATACATACTTCAATTGCAAGGGGTAATAATAGCCAAGTTAGATATGTCCCTGTAATAATGATTTCTAATGCCGTAACACTGTTAAATCCGTATTACACAGCGTTAGATATTACTGAGAGGCTGACTGCAGATGTAAAGTTTTTGCGTGGGGATGGTTTTGTACTTGAACAGGGGTACAATGAAAGCGCATCTAAGTTACAAGAAAGCTCACTTTTTAACAAGGCATTTAACAAGTCTAATTATGTTGCCTATGCATCGCAGAATGTTTACCTCAACGATAATCACGCTTTCATTGAAAAATTGAAGGGTCAGAGTCGCTATCTGTGTACACTTAAATATAAGGGTGAAGAATATGCAGTCAAAATGTTTGAGGAAAAAAGCATAGTTTATTGTGACAAAAAAGTTGACCCCGATTTTAAACAAAGGATTTCAGTTACGACGGATGACCACAATATCAATTTTGTAATGCTCAAAAATAACGGATGGTTAATTGATTATATGCGATATTTCTTTGATAGGGGTTGTTTTAGATTTTATTCACTTGACTGTAAAGAATGTATACTTAAAGCATTAGCTTATTACTAATGGTATCTGCGTTAGTTATTTTTGTAACACAGGCATGAAAGGCTCTTTGAAATATAAGACATGCCTATGTAGTTGGGTGTATGCCTACCCATGCATTAAGAATTAACGTTATAGATATATTAAAGAGACAGAATTTTATTCTGTCTCTTTTGTTATGTTTCACGTGAAACATTTTATCTCATTTTATATGTTGTCTCTTGTAATACTATTCCACCTCTTATTCTTACCGGACGGAGTTTTCCGTAGACTTCCAACCCTTGTTTAAAATCTGCAAGCGTTCTCTTTGTTTTTAAAAAGTCCTGTTGAATTTTAGGATATTTCTCTAGTTCTTCATCTGTCACCCCCTCCATTGATTTAAGAAACAAGTCCTTGCACCTGTCTGGCATACCCGCACATTTTACATTATAGTATGGGTCATCAATTGGCTCTTCATCCTCGTGTGTAACATGTTCAATATAGGTTTTCTGTCTAACAAAAATAGCTTCATCCCAAAAACTCTCTAGTTTCCAACAGCAAAAATTAGATGGGTGAATTTTAATACCCTTAATATTTGCCTTTGTAGTACAACAATGGATGCTGTCGGTATCGGCATACACAAAGTATTTATAATTTTGCTGCGCTGCACGTATAGTAAAATTTCTTGCGTAACTTGTTATTGCTGAACCTATCGGAATGTACATTACTTTCTTTTCGTGTTCTTCATATGTTGTAAAGCCTAATGAGCCATCGTCCTTCACTCTTGCCACTTTGAAAGAGGATATGTCTGAACTACTTAGTTTACCATACAAATTATTTAAAAACAATTTTGCCAGTGTCCGTTTTGCACCTTTACTTGTCTGCTTAATTTTCTTATATTTATCAATGTATCCATCAAAAATCCCCCTCATAGTTCTAAAATAACAGCCGTCCAACAATTCAAAATCTACAAGATTATAATGTTCTTGTAATAGTTCAAAATCAGTTTGCGTAAGGGTCATTTCAACAATAGCTTTCTTAATATTTCCTTCAAAATCTTTGTACCACGTTGAAACGTTTCCTGTATCTTTATCAACTATATCGGATGTCTCAAGCGTTTCGGTAGCCCTATAGAATAAACTTCCTTTAATCTGTATAAATGGTAATTTATTTTCTTTCAAGTAAAAACGTGTGCGAATACGAAGAAAATAATAATATTGGTCTGTAAGACATTTTGGTGGAATTTTACCTTTGAAAAAAACTGGGTGTCCGTATGGATAATAATTTCCACTTTCTGAGTGCATCATAGATGGATACAAGCTATTAACATCTGCTGTAATACCCTCAGTGTAAATTCTGTTTTCGCATCCCTTCTTTAAATAACACCATCCTCCCCTGTATGAATGTCTTATATACTCGTCTGCGTTTGAGTATTTATATTCAAGTGGGTTTAATTTAAACTGTGTCAAATCGGGAAAAAATGCTTGATAGTCTTGTTTGTCGAGTGTAGCTTTAAATTCAGAGAGACAGCACGAGCCGATAGTAAGTTTTAAGTGCCCCTCACCTTTCATAATTTCTAATGCTTCTTTAACTACGAGAACATCGTTAGCAATATAACGTTTTTCGTTATCTGTAATCGGACAACCTGCGTATCTATGCCCTTTATACTCCATATTTAATTTTCGGTGCTTTGTTTGAAAACTTTTTCCTATTTGGTCAACTGAAAATGGCAAAAGCTTCAAACTATCTCTAATCTCAATCAATGCGTATGGTGTCTTGATAAGTATACTATACCACTGCCCCATGTCTGAGATTGAATACACAAAAGATTTTGGCGTTAATTCTTTTTCTTTTAAAAAGTGTACATCACTATTGTTATTCGGATTTACATAAAGTTTTTGTTCATATTTCAAATCTGCTAGTAAGAATGATAGCCAAAACGAACCGTCAAACTTTAAGTTATGGTAATATATACAAATATTCTGCTTTAAGTTATATAGATAATTATATGTCTCTCTAATTGAATGATGAATTTTAACATCCTCCGTGCCTATGTCAACAACTGCTGAAGCCCACACTTCCGTGAATGTCTGTCCTTCATATACTGTGGTTTCAAAATCACCCACCATATATTTCATTTGCTTTTTCATATTTCTTCCCACGTTTCATCACTGGCTAATGCTTTATCAATTTCTGCCTGTTCTGCATCGCTTGGTATATTGCCACTTATTAACGTATATAAATGTTCTACGGCAGTTCTTGATACAGCAGTACTTGGATGATATTTAATTATAACTTCACAAGTTGATAAAAAATCCTCACTTGCTTGTGCTATGGAATACAGAACAGTGTCTGCGCCATACTTTTCAATTTCTGAGTTTAAAAGATTATTTAACAACTCTGCTGACTGTGATTGTTGAACACCCACGTTTACTATCATGGACTGTACTTTATCCCATACTAATTTTGAAGCATGAAACATCTGTTGCCATTCTCTGCTTGACTTAATCCTGTCGTAATCTACTTGGTCTTTTTTTCTTCTCCTAGTCTCCCATCCTTTCCTCGCAGCTTCTTCTCTGATTTCTCTTTTTCTCTGTTCAACTGTTATTGGTTGCCCTGTTACTGCACTGATGGCATAAGCCTTGTTATAAAGCTGTGCAGGTCTAATCTTTGACAGCCTTCTTATTGAACCACTCGTAATAGTTTTTGGCTTTGACGGAATAAGGTCTGATTTAAATACATAGCCCCTCTTCTCAGCGTTTCTAATAAACCGCTTAATTCTGTTTCGCTCTTTATTGTATTCTTTTAGTAGCTGTGCCTTCTTAGTTGTCTTACTCATTCACTTTATCCCTCCCCAACCTAACATAAATTAGTGTGGGAGGGAAATTTATCTCCCCTCCCACCCCTATGTACATATTTAGGTGTTTCTATTTAAAATAAATATCTTTGTAAAAACTCCTCAAAGCACACCTCGTGCGTTATGCTCTCACCAAAAGTTCTATCCGGTTTTGCAACAACTAAAGGCACATCGCACCACTGGATATTTTTAAAATGACTGTCGGTTAATTTAGGAATTCTTACTTTGTTTTTCGTCATTAACTTATTAGCCACTCTATTGATTTCTTCAATCTGTGATATTGCACCAATAATATAAATTCTTTTCATATTGTATTCTCTCACTTTCCCCTCTAAACTAGTTTCAGTTGATAAAAAGTTCTACCACTATTTGATGTATTCTCACAAACCTCAACGAGTGCATGACCTTCATCCGTTATTATATCATCAAGCATATCTAAGATGTCATTAATAGTCTTAGAAATGCTCGTAAAAACTATTCCGCACTTATCAACAAGAACTGATACTGTTACATCATTGCCGTCCTTGTCTGTATCAACATATGAACCAACATTGACAACATCAATCTGTATACCTTTATCAATTTTCTTTCCGGATGCCTTTGCATTAAATAATTCTTTCTTTGTTAACATGATAATAACCTCCTATTTTTACTGTGCTGCCTCTGCTTTGTCTACTGTTTTTGGTTCGTCTAGTCCTACCAGTTTGTCTGTTACTTCCTCTGCTTCTTCAATGTACTTACTGAGTGGCATTGTGTATGTCTTTGTGACTGCTTCCTTGTCTGTGATTGCTGAGATTTTAAAGGTATCTGTTTCATACATCTTACGAATGTATTTAAACAGTTTCGCTTCATCCTTTGGCGCTTCACTCTCATAGATTGGATAAGTCTTGGTCATAGGCTCGCATGAAACTGTATCCATGCCTAATACTGTGATGTTTAGTGTGCTGATTGTTCTTGTTACGCTTGGTTTTCTCATTTTGTTTCCTCCTTGTTCTTTGTAATGAGTTTTTTTTTGCTTTGTAACTTGTTGTAACATGCACCATTGGTGCAAAGGTTAGGAGTGGAATTGCACCACTCGTAAGCTTGTTTACTTCTAACCGTTTATGTCTCCCTTTCAATCAATTGTTATATACAAAATGCTGTCTTTTAATTCGCTATAGCGGACTGGGCTTGTGAGATACTCCATCCATTCACTCCGCCTTAAACGCTTGCCATTTCTGTACACTTTTACTTCATAACATGGCAGTATATGTAATACCGCTAATACGTCACTAAGTTTTGGTGTGGCTGCATCGAAATATTGAGTTATCATTAGTACTAATACTATAACAAGTGCTGCTGCGATTAAATATTCATATACGTTCATTTTGTTAATCCTCCGTCACAATAAAAAATTCGTTTCTTATAATATCTATTTCCTTAATGGTTATTTCAAGTAAATCAGTTGTAATAAAGACGGCATCACCCATAAATAACCAATGTCTACTCTCGTTTACGATATTCAAGGGGGTAGTACCATCAATAACGCTAATTAAATCTTTAAGTTTCATTTAACTTATCCCTCCATTCTTTTACTTCATCAATTATAATTTCTGCTAATGCTGTAGCCGTGAGATTAGACTCAAGTAATCCAAAAGGCGCTTTAAATATGTGCTTATATCCGTCAGCATATATATAAAAGATTGTTGACGATATTGAAGGTTCAATATACGTTTCAACTCTACAATCAATAAAATCTGATGATGTTTGTATTAGTGTTTTAACTACTTCTAGGTATTGAGCGTGCATTACATATCCTCCTTTCTATCCTCTTGTATAATTCTTTTTAAAGTTAATAAGAATAAAAGTACCTTTGGCAATCGTTGGCGATGAATACATATTGTTTATTATACAGTCAAAATATCTGTGTGGCACGTGTTTAAATTCGCCTTCCCACTCAAGTATACCACATGCATTATATAATGATACATCTTGACTAGTTAATAAAACTCCGAATAAATCTTTTATTTTCATGATAACTCCTTTCCTTTATCTTTAAATTCACCAACCCCCTACCACCTTCCACCTTCCTTGTTTCTATATACATTATATCAGTTTAAAAATAAAATTGGTGTATAATCTTTTAATAAAATGTGAACATTTTGTGAATATTATAAGC
>ERZ1034984.2458-NODE-2458-length-14825-cov-11.308192_pt1 | contig 14825 bp, 14 predicted proteins | sample MGYA00520589_ERZ1034984 | MGnify/ENA primary metagenome ERZ1034984 (study PRJEB33766, sample SAMN09781790) | gut metagenome | biome: gut microbiome | host: Homo sapiens | place: Madagascar | study: EMG produced TPA metagenomics assembly of the PRJNA485056 data... | reverse complement strand
CGGTGGCAGTTTTCCAGGCGCTTGAGGCCGTGCTCTTCTATAAAGCTATCCATCTTTGCAAACGATGCGGGTTCCTCATCAAAGGGGCCTGTATGTAAAATCTCTGTGCACAGGCCGCCCGGCATGGCTTCATACCGGTTTTATTATACCGCAAAAACAAGACAAAAAGTGTCATGTTTTTACACATATAATAGCCAAGCACGCCCGGCACGGGAAGCTTCTCCGTGCTGGGCGCGTTTTTCCTTTTTATACTGCTTCACAAATGCTCTGCCAGGTTTGCGGCAGCATGCTGCTGGCCGCAAGCGTAATGCTGTAGCCGCTGCCGCACACAAGATACACCTGCGCAGCCTCGCTGTAAGCGCTCAGTGCCCGGGCTGCACCGGCAAGGGTGTGCAGCTGCCAGTCGGTAAAGCCCTGCACCCCGGCCAGTCCGGCATAGGCCTGAAGCTGCTCTTCGCTGTAGGCTTCGGCCATAAGCTGCCCGCCGTTTTGGTAGTTAAAATACACAATGCCGTTTTCCCCTGTCAAAATCAGGCAGAGCACGGCCTGCTGCCCGCTCAAAGGCTCCTGCGCTTTGCTCTCGATCTGTATAAGCCCGCCGGGCGCTGTGTAAGTCTGCCTGTCGGCATTTTCGCTATTCTGCAAAAGGGCCTCGGCCTTTGGCAGGTCGCTTTGCGGCAAAAGCCCGGCTTCGGCCAGCCTTTGCAGGGCGTTTTGGGCTCTCTGCAGGCTTTCTTCGCTTACGGGCACGCTCTGCCAGCCGCCGCTTTGCCAGCTTTCAAAGCCTATATCAACGCCGGTGATATGCAAACTGTCATACAGCACACAGGCCGTATGGTTCTGCACGGCCTGCGCCCCCAGCCCGGCCGCGGCGGTCTGCGTATGCGGCCCGGCCAGCAGGGCCTTATCCCAGGCGGCAAACACGCCAAACGGCAGCAAAAGCCCGATCAGCACGATGGCTGCGCACAGTGCCAAAAAGCGGTTTTCATGTTTTTTATTCATCGGCGGCCTCCTCCCTGTCTGCACTTTCTGCCCGTGGCAGGGCCAGGCTCACGCAGGTGCCCTGCTTTTCGCGGCTCTGTATTTTCAGTTCGGTGCCGTGCGCCGCCGCGATCTTGGCACACAGCGCAAGGCCAATGCCGCTGCCGCCGTTTGCGTGGCTGCGCGATTTATCTACCATATAAAAGGCTTCGGTCACGCGGGGCAGATCCTTTGCCGGAATACCGCAGCCATTGTCCTGCACCGAAAGCACCACTCTGCCGTTTTCGCTCTCGCTTTTTACCAGTATCTCTGCACCGGGCACGCCTTTGCAGGCGGCCTGTGCATTCAAGATCAGGTTGCGCAAAAGGTCGGCCATCAGTGCTTTGTCAGCCTGTACCGTTCTGCCTGCCGCTTCTATGCGTGGCTCAGGCTCTGCGGCCTGCGGCAAGCTGCGCAGCGCCTCAGCAAAAAGGGCGCTGTCGCTCACCGGCTGCTTGTTCAGTTCGGCGTTTTCGCCCAGCTTCAGCAGCGCCGTCAGGCTGCGGCTCAGTGCTTCCAGCCGCCGGGTCTCGTGAAAAATATAATTGGCGGCCTCACGGTTCAGCGCGGGGTCATCCGGCTGCGCCCGCACCAGATCGGCATAGCCCAGCATGGCGGTCATGGGGGTTTTCACCTCGTGGGTAAAGGCTGCGATAAAATCGTTCTGGCGGCAGATGGTCTCAGCCAGCTGCCGTTTTTTGGCCTGCACGGCCTCGGCCATGGCATCAAAGCTGCGGCTGAGCCCGGCCAGTTCGTCCCGTCCCGGCAGCGCCGTGCGCTGGGCGTAGTTTCCCTCGGCAATGCTTTGGCTGGCCGCTTGCAGCACGGTGAGCGGCCTTGTTACGCTGCGGCTGAACTGCCAGGCCGCCGCACCGCCCGCCGCCATGACCAGGGCAAACGCCGCCAGCCATGCGCGCAGCTGGGCATCACGCGCGGCAAACACTCCGCTCACATCGGCGGCACTCAAAAGGCTTATCTGCACACCCGGCACCTCCAGCGGGCGCGCCGTCAGCAGATACCACCGGCCGCCCGCTTTTTGCAGCTGCCAGCTTTCGGGCCCGGTCTGCACTGCCTGCTGCTTTATGCTTGTCGGCAGCTCTGCGGGCAAGTCAGAATACAGCGGCTGCGAGCCGTTCAGCCACAGTGCCAGGCTGCTGCCCTCGGTCTGTTCGGCATATTGGCGGGCCGCCCCGGCCAGCACCGAAAGCGGCGGTGTGCCGTTCTGGGCCTCTTCGGCGGCAAAAATATTCTGCAAAACGGCATATGCCTGGCCCGACTGGTGGGTTTGCAGCGCCGTTCGGGCCGCTTCCAGCCCGGCCGAAAAACTCTGCCCGATCAGCATAAGGCTTGCCGCGCACAGCGCCCCGGCCAAAAGCGCTGTACACCCGGCTGCCAGCTTGGCGGAAAATCTCATAGCACGCTCCTTTCTTATATACCCTTTAAGGCTTTCTTATTCATAAAAATCTGTGCCCAGCAGAGTTGCTGCCTTCCAGTCGGCATTTCCGGCCAGGTAGTCTTCTACCTTGGCAAAGCCGTAAATGCCGTTTCCGCTCTGGGCTGTGTAGGGCACGCCGTCCGAGCCGATCAGCTGGCGGTTATAAAGCTCTTCGCTGATGTGGGCAAACACCCAAACATCGTTGTGGGCAGCCATTCTCGGGCTTTGCGGGGCTACACTGTCTTTATACCAGGTGATCGGCTGCATACGCGTTTCGCCGGTTTCATAGTTCAAAAGGTAGGCCGTATACTGCCCGTTTTCCTGGATCTCCACGGTCTGCCATGCGCCGATGCTCTCGATCGAATAATCGGCTCTCACCGCGCCGGGCAGTTCCAGCTGGCGGGTAGAGGTCTCGCCGCTCTGCAGGTCAAATTCCGTCAGTTCTCCGCTTTCGCTCAAAAAGCGGGCCATGTTGCCCTGCATCTGGCACTGGATCCCCTGCCCGGCCTCCCAGGTAAACGGGGTCTCGCTCATTTCACCCGCCGTGCTCAGCAGCCACAACTTTTCCTGCACCTTATTTGCCTTGGCATCTTCCTCCTGCAGCCAGGCACGCAGTTCTTCCTCGGTGGCCGCATCGCCTTTTGGAATCAGCGGGTTTTCGGGGCGGCTGGCAGTCTCACGCACCAAAAGCTGGTCCTGCCAGCAGCCGATCACGCGGTATTCCTCTACCCCCTCGGGCAGGCTTGTTTCATAAACCGTTTTTACGCCATTCTCGTTTACGCATAATACGCGGAAGCGCTTTTGGCTGTAATCGGCATCCTCTATATACAGGCTGCTGCCGTCACTGTAAACGATGTCGAGCACGCCCATATCCGGCAGCTCGTTTCCCTCTGCCATGCGGATGCGGTTTTCGCCGTTTGCATCGGTCCTGTCGATATAAGCGCCCTCACTGTTATTGTAGCGCCCATCTATAAACCAATACACCTGGCTGCCATCTGCCGCCGCATAGCGGCTGGGCACGCAGCCGTTTGCGATCTGCGCCAGATACGCAGGGCAGCTTTCGGCATTGTGCGCACAGTTTGCCCGGCTGCACAGCACGCTCTGCTCGCCGCTTTCGGGGTCGATCTTGGTCATAAAATATTTTCCCGCGTCGTTCACATTCATCACGGCATAGGCGGCACTTTCGTTCATGGTTGCATAGCGGCACATATTGATACGATGCAGTGGTGCGCCCTGCTGCCTTTGCGGTGCCGCCGCAGCGCTTGCGGCGGGCTCTTCTGCCGGGGCGGTCATGGGCTGCTGCGAGTTGGTGGCACCTGCGCAGGCCGTGAGCAGTGCGGTAGCCAGCAGTGTGCTAAAAAGTTTCAGCTTTTTCATAAAACAAAGCTCCTTTCGCTTTTGTGTTGGCCACAGTATAGCCTGCCCATGTTTCCGGCGTGTGACATAAAGCGTGCGATATAAAATTATTCTTTTTCGAGCATATATCCCACCTGCCGCACAGCGTGCAGCTTATCGCCCAGGTCCAGCTTTTTGCGCAGGCGGGTGATATGGGTATCCAGTGTGCGGGTATCCAGGCTCATATCATCGCCCCACAGCGTTTCATACAGGTAGTCGCGATACAGCGCCGTGCCCCGGCCGCGCAAAAGCAGCAACAGCAGCTCGTATTCCTTGCGGGTCAGTTTGATCTCCTGCCCGGCGCGCGTTACGCGGCAGGCGGCCGTATCCACCGTGCAGCCCCACAGCGAATACTGCACCGTGGCGCGGCCTGTGCGGCGCAAAACAGCCTCTACCCGGGCGGTAAGCTCTGCCGGGGCAAACGGCTTTACAATATAGTCATCGGCCCCGCTATGCAGCCCGCGCACCCGCTCTGAAACCGCATCCTTTGCCGTAACAAAAATGCTGGGCGTGCCCGTGGGGCGAATGTATTCCAGTAGGTCGTAGCCGTCGATCTTTGGCATCATCACATCCAGCAGCACCAGGTCGTAGCGGTTCTGCTCGATCAGATCGGCAGCCTTTTCGCTGCTGGTCACAGCCTGGCAGGTATAGCCCGCCGCCGTAAGCACGCGGCTGATCAGCGCCGCAATGGCCGGTTCATCGTCCACGATCAAAATAGGCAGCATACAGCCAGCCTCCTTTTATTTTTTCGTTTTCTTCTTATTATAATAGCGCAATGTTTCCGGTTTGAAAAATCGTTTTGCCTTATCCGCAAAAGCCTGCATAATCCCCCTGCTTTTATTAACAAATCACCCGCTCTGTTTGCATTCGGCTGTGTTATAATAAGGCTGCAAAAATATTTCTGCAAAGGTAAGGAAGTGTTCCTTTATGTTAGACTTTTTACAAAAGGAAGAGATCGATCCCGAGCTTTTGGCCGGTATTCGTGCCTTTCGGGAAAAATATCCGGTTTCCGAGGCTTTGGCCGCCCGTGTGCCCAAGCCCCGCTATCACTATTACGGCAAAGAGGTCTGGCAGGCGGCCATTGCAGCGCTGCTGTGCGGTGAAAACCTGCTTTTGGCAGGCAGCAAGGCCACCGGTAAAAATGTGCTGGCCGAAAATCTGGCCATGGCGTTTTACCGCCCTGCGTGGGATGTTTCGTTTCATGTAAACATGGATGCCGCCAGCCTGATCGGTATGGACACCTTTGTCAACGGGCAGGTGCAGTTTCGGCCGGGGCCGGTGTATCTAAGCGCACAGAACGGCGGTTTTGCCGTGCTGGATGAGATCAACATGGCCAAAAACGAAGCCCTGGCCGTGCTGCACGCCACGCTGGATTTTCGCCGCGCCATTGATGTGCCCGGCTACCAGCGCATTGAGGTGCATCCCGCTGCGCGTTTTATCGGCACCATGAACTATGGCTATGCCGGTACCCGCGAATTGAACGAAGCGCTCACCTCACGCTTTGTGGTGCTGCAAATGCCTGCCATTGCCGAGGACGGCCTTGTGCGGCTGCTGCAGGACGAATTTCCCACCATGAACAGGAAATATCGCGGGCAGTTTGTGGCATTGTTTCTGGATCTGCAAAAAAAGTGCGAAAGCGCTGAAATTTCGGAAAAAGCGCTGGACCTGCGCGGCCTGCTGGATGCGCTGCGCCTTGTCCGGCAGGGCGTTGGTGCGGGGCTGGCGCTGGATATGGGCATAGCAAACAAAGCCTTTGACAGCTACGAGCAGGGGCTGATCCGCGATGTGATCGCATCGCGGATTCCTGCCAAGCTGGATCGTGCCCATTTATTTGACGAATAAGCCATGGACACCGACAACTACAGCGCCGGGCAGCGGCGCGCGATCAATCTGGTGTGGACGGCCTGCGGTGATTACAACTTTTCCCCGCAGTTTTTGGCTATGCAGGCCGACGGTTCGCCGGATTTTTATATGAATTTTGTGATCGGGCTCACCCACAAGTGGCTGGGGGATGCCATGCCCAAACGCCTGTTTGCCTGCTGGCTGGGCGATGCACGGCAGGCTGAAATGGACGATCTGGCGTGGCTGGCCATTGAAAACGCCGTGTATGAGCGCGAGCTTACCCAGCGCCCGGTGCTGGCCGAGCTGCGCCGCGCCCATGCCGCCGCGTTTTTTGCACAGGAATACCAGCTTTCACGGCAGGAGTGGATGAGCAAAAACCAGTTGGTATACAGCCTGATGGCTGCCCGCTGGAGATCCGTTTTGGGGCAGCGCGCTCCCCTGCTGGCCCCCTGGGAAAAAGGGCTTTCCGAGGCGCTGTGCTGCCCGGGCAGTTTAACGCCCGAACAGCTGGAACGCGCCATTTTAAGCGCTTTCCAAAAATATCTGCAATTTGGCGGCACGCCCCACGCCAAAAAGGCGCTGCGCCTGCATTTCAGCGATCGCTGGGCCCCGCTGCTCACCAAGCTTTTGCCCACCGAGATGGTGCGCACCGACGATCTGGCCATAGGCCGCACCGCAGCCGCCGGGCAGGGCGGCATGGTGCGCGCTGCCGGGGCACTGCGCTCGCAGCTGCGCTCCAACGAGCGTGAAAGTGAAGATCGGGATTACATTGCGTGCTGCTTTGGGCGCAGCCTGTTTTCGGCCCGGCAGCTGGCGCTGATCGAGCAGCAGTGCTGCACCGGCAACCATTTGGGCTGCCATTTGTGGTTTTCCAAGGGGCAGCCTGTACCGGATAAAAAAGTGCGCTCCGATGCGCAGCGCCTGTTTGAACAGGCTGCCGCACAGGCCGAATGCAATCGCGCCGATTTTGCCAAAAATCACGATCTCTATCAAAATGCGATCCTGCGCCTCACCGAGCGCATTCGCAACTGTATGCTGGTGCACCAGCAGCCCAACGCTGTGCAGGCCCGGCAGGGGCATCTGGACGGCACGCGCGTGTGGCGTGAGCCGATTTTGCGTGATGACCGTGTGTTTTTGCGCAGCGATGAAGACCCGCGGCCGGTTTTCACCGTGGATCTGATGCTGGACGGCTCGGCCTCGCGCCTGCACTGTCAGGAAATTCTGGCCGCACAGGGTTATATACTGGCCAAAAGCCTGGCTGCGTGCGGCATTCCCGTGCGGGTGCTCAGCTTTTGCAGTCTGCGCGGCTACACGGTGCTGCGCATTTTAAAAGACTACGGCGATAAAAATGCCGAGCGGAACATTTTTTCTTATTTTGCCGCCGGGTGGAACCGCGATGGGCTGGCCTTGCGCGGTGCCGGGCAGCTTTTGAAGCAAAGCCCGGCCAAGCGGCATTTGCTGATTTTGCTGACCGACGCCAGCCCGGATGACAGCCACAAGATCCCGCCCACGGGTAAAATTCCGCTGAGCCGCGAATACGATGGGCAGGCCGGTGTGGACGACACTGCCGAGGAGGTTCGCGCTCTGCGCCGCGAGGGCGTGCGCGTGGCCGCTGTGTTTATGGGCGAAAGCTCCAGTATGCCCGCTGCCCGCGCCATTTACGGCCAAAGCCTTGCGCGCATTCAGCGCATGGATCAGTTGGCCGCTGCCGCAGGCAAGCTGATTCAAAACGAGATCCGCGAGCTTTCGGGCTGAAAGCCTCCCTGAAAAGCAAAAAACGCCTTGTTCCGCAGCAAAAGTGGGAACAAGGCGTTTTTGTATATCGATACAATGATGATCTCACTGCATGGGTCAAAGCCGGGCAGTTTATGGCCGTGCTTTAAAGCTGTGCCAATCCCCATGCACGGATCTGCTCGAAAACCTGATTTTCTACGCCCAGGGGGTAACCGTCCACCGTGGGCTCGGCCAGCCTGTTTACGCCATCCACACAGCCCATATCAGCCCAACGCTGCAGATTTTCCTGCAGCCAGCCGGGGCTGGGCAGCAGATCCCGCCCGGCCAGCACGCCGAGGCAGGCAGTAAGGCCGTAAGCGCCCCAGTTGGAAACCGAGGCCAGCACCAGCCGGTCAACCTTTACCACGCACGGATTCAGCGAAAGCTTTTGGCGCACAGCATCGGCCACATTTCCCATGCCGATCTCGTTGCCGCCATCGCCCACACCCAGCGTGAACACGCCGCGCTCGGCTGCCAGATGGAAAAATTCGTCCAGCGGAGCGGTGTTTTCGCTGATATCCACGCCGCGCATATTGGCATATTTGCCCTCATCGTTGCGGCCGCAGCGCTCGATGCTTAAAATTCCCACCGGGGAAAGCCGCGCAAGATCCTTGATATTGGGGGTGTGCCCCAGCGGCCAGTATTCCACCGCCAGCTCCAGCGGCTCGAAAAAGCTGCGGCAGACTTCGTCGGTGATAATGCGGGGCAAAAAGCCCAGCTTCACCAGTGCCTGCGCAAGGCAGGCCGTACCGGCAGGGCCGTCGCTTTCGCCATGCCCCGCCACATAAAAGCCGGTGGTGAGCAGGATCGGCCCGCGCGGCAGCTCGTAGATTTTTTTTGCAGCCTCGCGGCAAAAATCGGGCTGCAGCTCACTTTGCAGCAGATCCATTCCGCGATGGCTTTGCTGCAGGATAATTTCTTCGATCGTTTCCGTTTTCATCAAGGCAGTTTTCCTTCCTTGGGCAGGCTGCCGGATCAGCGCCCGCCTCTTTTTTCTTTTCCGTATTTTCGTTTCCGTAATAATATTTTGCAGCACCGCACGGGTTTCTGCCGCGCAGTGCTGCATTGGATCATGCGCGAATGTGGTCGCGCACCTCGCCAAAGGCGGGATAGTTTTGATAAAGATGCCCGGCGATCACCTCCATCAGGCGGTAATCCTCTTCGCTGTCAATATCCAGAATGCCGGTGTCCATCATGGTGGTCACACCAATTTTGCCATCCCACAAAATGCCGGTGTGGTTGTTGGCCAGAAAATCACGGCGGAACACATAAATGCTGGCGTTCAGATCGTAGATGGCCGGGGCCTGCTGGCGGGCCGTAAAGGGGCTTTCGATCACCTTTTCCACATGGTCGCCGCAGTCACGCACCATGTTGAAATACGGGTTGCGGCGCGCTTCGGTCACACTGAATACCAGATCCAGATCCTCGCGCTGCTCTTTCATTTCCACGGCATTCTGCACATCCTTGGCGGTGCGCAGCGGGCTGGTGATATCCAGATCCATCACAGCATCATAGGTGCAGGCATTTTTTTCTTCCATGCGGCGCAGGCAGTCCTGAAACACAGCCATTTTAGGCACCGTATCGCCGCCCAGTGCCTCGCCGCGGCGCAAAAATACCACCTCGGGATATTTTTTGGCCACCAGCTCGGCCAAAAGATCGCTGTCGGTGTTCAGGCAGATATCCACCTGCAGATCAGGCCGTGCCTTGCAAAACAGCCCGGCTGCCGAAAGGGTGTAATACACCAGCGGCTTTTCGCAAAAGGTTTTCAGATTTTTGTTCTTAAACCCCTTGCTGCCCGCCCGGCCGCAAATCGTGATAAGAAGTTTTTTCATATAAAGGTACCAGCTTTCCTTGTTATTTTTTCGCTGCAAGCAGGCCCGTGCGCCCGTGCCAAAAGCCGATCACTGCCGGGGCTTTTGGGGGGGTGCCGCGGCCTGCTTGAATAACATTTTTCAGGGCTGTGCCTTACAGCTGCCCCAGTGTGAGGCGCAGCACATCCAGCGCTTCGGCAGGGCTGTTCACACTTTCGCCGCTGCCGTTTTGGGCATAATCCAGAAAATAGGTCATTTCCCGCTTATACCATGCATCGGTGTTTTCCCGGTAATCCTGCACCGTGCCGTCCGGCAGGGTGAGCGTTGCTGCACCGAAATCGGCTGTCAGCGTGCCCGCCGGGGTAAACAGCTCCATGCTGCGGCGGTAGGTGCGGCCAAAATAATCCAGATGCACCTCGCCCAGCATGTGCGGCCAGCGCGCGATATACACACTCAGATCGTCGCTGTCCACCTCCAGCTCGGAATACTGCCCTTTTAAATTGCAAAGCTGCAAGGGCTTGCCGAACAGGCTTACCAGATAATCCCACTCGTGGATCAGATCAATGGTCACGCCGCCGCCCATGGCCTTGTGTGCCGAATACACGGTGCGGTAGTCCACGCCGGGGCGCCAGCCGGGCAGATAGCTGCTGCAGATCACACGCGCGCTGTAGGGCGCAAGCGCAGGGTTTGCCTGCAGCCACTGGCGCACGGCGATCATCACCGCGCTCCAGCGCATGGGGGCCGCCACATAAGCCTTTTGTCCCGGCGGCAAAAGCTGGGCAAGGTCCAGCCCTGTCTGCTGGGCAGAGAAGATTGGCTTTTCAATAAACAGCGTGTCGGCACGGCCTTTCAGCTGCAAAAGGGTTTCGGCGTGCAGGCTGGTGGGGTTTGTGATAAAGGCGATATCATAGTGTTCCTGCCCTTCGCTCAGCGATGTGAACTGCCTGTCCAGCAGCGGCTCCACGCCATCGCGCAGCGGGCGCGAAAGATCGCTGCGCAGCGCGTGTACCGCCACACCCCCGGGCGCAAGTTGTTTTAAGTTTTTCAGATGCCGGGTCCCAATAGAGCCCAGCCCCACAAACAGTGCGGTCAGCATAGGTTTTCCTCGCTTCAGGCTTCAATTTTTTCGATCAGATCGATCACCTGCTGGTCTTTTTCAAAGCTCCAGCGGGGCTGCTGCTTACCCTGCAGCACGGCAAAAAAGTTTGTCAGCTCGTCCACATAGGCATTTTCCACAATGTTATCGCTATAGCGGCTGTCATGTTCAAAGCTGGCATAGGTGTTCACGGGGCGTTTTTCACCGCTGGCATGATCAAAATCATACAGAGCCTTGGGGTTGCCTTCCCAGAACAGGTGCAGCCCTTCGCCAAAGCACTCAAAATTGCGCACGGCCTTGGGGCTTACCACATCGGCCGCCAGAATGCCCTTGGTGCCATCGGCATGGCGCAGCGTGACAAAATAGCTGTCGGGGTAATCCACCTCCAGCTGCGAGATCTTATCCTTTTCGGCGTGTACGCCCGTCACTTCGCCAAAGCAATCCACCAGCCAGGGCAGATCAATGCCGAAAATTTCGCGCACACCGCCGGTGCGTTTGTCGCCCACAAAGAAATTTTTATAATTTTCCCACGGGTGCCAATCGGGCAGATACTGGCCGATGTGATAGATATAATTCACCTTACCGCCCTGCGCCTTGAATTCCTGCACACGCTTTTTGATATACTGCGTTTCCCCGCGGTACAGCATGGTGCTGCTTAAAAACAGCGGCAGGCCCTTTTGTTTTGCCAGCGCCATATTTTCGGCGTAGCCGTCGCTTACCAGATTCAGCTCGGTAAACACCGGCAGCCCGCCCTGCAAAAGCTCGTGAATGATCCCCGCATGGGTGATGGGGGCCGTACACACAAGCCCGGCATCATACTGCCCGGCGGCCAGCGCCTCGGCAATGCCCGCATAGGCCGTGATGCCCAGCTCTGCCGCCTGTGTGCGGCGCTGGGCGCTGGAATCCACACCGAACACCTGAATGGCAGGGTCGATGCCTTTGATAAGGCGGGCGCGGCGCTTGCCCATGCTGCCCAGGCCAACGATCAACAGTTTCATGGTAAAAACTCCCTTACAGTGTAAAACTTGGCACTTCGCCATCGTAAAACGATTTCACGGTGCGCAAAAGCCCGCTTTGCAAAGCGTTTTTCAGCGCTGTGCAGATCTTCTGCGCCGTATCGCCGCCATTATAGGGGCTGCGGGCGGCCTTTGCCGCTGCGGCAAAGGCCGGGCTGAGCGCCTTGGCAATGGCCGCATGAATGGCGGTTTGTTCTGCCGGGCAGCACAGCACATTTTCGCAGATCTGCCGCCCGGCCTGCCGGCTGCCGATATTCACGGTGGGCACGCCGAAACTGGGCGTTTCCACCACGCCGCTGCTGGAATTGCCCGCCACCAGTGCCGCCAGCGCCATGGCGCTGAGATAGCGTTTCAGCCCAAGGCTTTGCACAAAGCCCGCTTTTTGGGGTTGGGAAGCGGCAAACGCCTGCATTTTTTCCGTGCAGATCCTGCCGCCTTCGTCCGCATTCGAGCCCGTGATGAGCCAATAGATGCCAGGGGTATTCTGCATGGCGGCGATCAGTGCATCGGCCTGCGCCGCCGGGTTATTTTGGGCGGCAGTTTCGGGGTGATAGGTCACCAACCCAAACGGCTGCTGCAGCGGCAGGCCCGTGCTTTCACACAGCTGTTCCCGGCTCATTTTGGGCAGCTTACGGATATTTTCATCCCCCAGCCCGCCCACGCACAGCACACGCCGGGGCTCTTCGCCCATGCGCACAAGGCGCTGTGCGCTTTCCACGCAGCTGGGAAAATGCAGCGATGCCATTTTGGTGATGCAATGCCGGTAATATTCATCGGCAGCGCCCAGGGTTACATCGCCGCCCGAGATATGCGCAATGGGGATATGCCGTGCCGCAGCGGCCACAGCCACCGCAAAAATTTCAAAGCGGTCGCCCAAAAGCAGCAGTGCCTCGGGCGCATTCTGTGCAAAGCAGGCGTCAAATACCTGCACCGTGCGCGCAATGGTTTCGGCCACGGGCTCGGTGCCGGTTTCGGGCAGAATGGGCAGCCGTGCTGCAATGGGAATGCCGTCGGCCTCGATCTCGCTCACAGTCTGGCCGTGGGCTTTGCTCAGATGCGTGCCGGTGACCAGCAGCTGCAGCTGCACCTCCGGGTCAGTATACAGCGCCTGCAAAACGCCGCGCAGCAGCCCGTATTCAGCGCGTGTGCTGGTGACCACCGCAATGGTGTGCTTCATGGCAGATCGGCTCCCCTTTCGTGATGCATCTCATCGGTCGTTCCGGTTAGGGCAATCCCGCATAATTCTAAGTGCCGATACGGCGAGCGAGGTGCGGCAGCCGCCGGAACGGTGCTTAAGCCGTAAGGCGGGAATTGTGCGGTGTTGCCATAAGGGGGAATAGCCATGCTGGAAGAGGCATTTGATCTTTTGTATACCAAATTCAAGATCCAGTTTTACAGGCGCATCTTAAACCGATTTGAAAGCCGCGAGGCCACCCTGACCACGGTGGAAACCTTTTGCGTGGAATGTATTCTGGCGCTGGGAGAACCTACCATCGCCGAGTTCAGCCATTTTATCGGCATTTCCACCCCCAATGCCGCCTATAAGGTGGCAAGCCTTGTGCGCAAGGGCTATGTGGAAAAAATTCAATCGGAAACCGACCGCCGTGAATATCATTTGCGCCCCACCATTCGGGCCCACAGCTATTACAATATCAGCCGGGAATACCGCCATTCGGTGATGAAGCGCATTCGAGAGCGCTTTACCCCCGAGGAATGCGCCGAATTTTCGCGTATGCTGGATATCATAGCGCGTGAGCTGATGCCCGAGCTGCAGCTGCCCGCAGAAAAGGCAGCCCAAAAGGCCCGCACGGCAAAGCAGTAAAAACAAAAAACCGCTCCGGAAGCTGAAGCTTTCGGGGCGGTTTGGCTTTTCGGCAGATCACAATTTCCACACGCTGCGGGCCGAGGTGGATACCGCGGCGGCACCGGCGTTCATGGCGGAAAGCACATCCTGCTTGGTGCGGATGAGCCCGCCTGCGATCAGCGGGGTTTGGGTTTTCTGGCTGATCTCGGTGATGATGGGCGGCATGATGCCGGGCAAAACCTCGATGAAATCGGGCTGGCACAGGCTTTGCTGGCTGAACAGGGTGTCAAGGGAAAGGCTGTCCAGCACAAAGGCGCGCTGAATGGTGAGCAGGCCCAGCGTGTGGGCATGGCGGATCAGGTTGGGGTGGGTGGAAATGATGCCGTCCGGCCCGCAGGCAGCCACCAGCGCATCCACCGCAATGGTGCGGCTGCTGAGCCCCTCGACCAGATCGATGTGAACGATGGCGCGCTTGCCCGCCGCATGGATGCGCGCCACGATATCGTGAACATTGAGCAGGGTGGAGGAGAGCAGAAAAATGGTTTCGCGCTCACTTTCCAGCGCGGCAGCCAGGGATTCTTCGTTTTTAACGGCGGCAATGATGGGATCGTCCATCAGGGCATCGGTGAGCGGGTGCATACGGCAGTTCCTCCTTTATAAAATGGCGCGGCGGCAGATGTTCTATGAAAGTATTATAGCATAGGAGGGAAAGGGTTTCCAGTGAAAAGCAAAGGGAAGGTGCGGCACTTGCACACTTGTCGATCATAAGTTTTCGATTGCATCGTGAAAACGGTCTTCCAAATAAGTGTCAAAGTCCGGATAACAATATTTCATATTGCTATTGCTCCACGAAACGATTTTCCCTGTATTACAGTCAATACAGTAAAGCCATTCATCGCAATTTTCAGTGACCAAATAATTTTCTGGCAAGCCGTATTTGCGATACTTTTTAGTTTCTTCCACAAACAAAAGCTTACCTGTTTTTCCGATGCCGATGATCTCGATTCCACCGATTCCGCCGTGACCATAGCAAACGAGAAAATCAACATATTGCTTTGGCAGCAAAACATGAAGCTGCTTCTCGGCCTGCTGGATTACCTCGTTTGAAATTTTTGCATGCGTGAAGTCACCGGATCTTTCATGGTCATGAATCAGTACCTGAAGCTTTTCCGTCATTTTTCTCACCTCGTGCTGTTTAAGTCAGTATACCACCTTTCAGTGAGCAAGTGTGCAGAGAATATCAAGGGGATGATACGGATACCGGCGTGAATGCTGAAAAGGATATGACAGCAACACCAATTTCGTAAAAAAGGCCACACAACCGACTTTATTGTCAGCTGTGTGGCCTTTTCATTGGCATTGCAGTGGGGGTTATTCAGAAATATTTCTGCTTTCAAAGGGAAAGCAGTTCACTTTGAGAAACGATTTGCGCGTATGCTTAAGGCAATGCCGCATAATTCTAAGTGCCGATACGGCGTGCGAGGTGCGGCAGGTGCTAAGCCAAAAGCACAGATAATACTTTGTTGTATTATCGAGCATTTTGGCAACGCAGATGCCGTGCCGCAGCCTCCGGAGCGGTGCTTAAGCCGTCAGGCGGGAATTGTGCGGTGCTGCCTTAAAGATCGCGGGTGGC
>ERZ1034984.2457-NODE-2457-length-14826-cov-4.896351_pt1 | contig 14826 bp, 8 predicted proteins | sample MGYA00520589_ERZ1034984 | MGnify/ENA primary metagenome ERZ1034984 (study PRJEB33766, sample SAMN09781790) | gut metagenome | biome: gut microbiome | host: Homo sapiens | place: Madagascar | study: EMG produced TPA metagenomics assembly of the PRJNA485056 data... | reverse complement strand
CGTGCGAGCGTTCGTTGCTGCCGCATTATCGCCACCGACGTAGAGACCGCCGCCGTCTCGGCCACACAGCGCGTCCTCGCTGCCGCCGGTCTCTCCCAATACGTAGCCACCATGCCTCCCAACGCACAGAAAATCGTGGCAAAGCTCGGAATCCGCCGCGCACCGCTTCCCGCCCGCGGCATGGTCGTGGCCGACACCACCGACATCGCCCCAACCGATACCTCGCGCGCCCTCAAACTGCTCGATAACGTCGCGCGCGACGAGCTGCTAGAGCACCTACCTTGCGTGGTGCTCGCGCGCGACACGATCGTTTGCCGCAGCCTGGGCCTTTCTCCCGCCCGCACGCTCGCCATCAAACCCAACAACGAAGACGCCTCGCTCATGTACTTCGATCCCGCCACGCGCGGACAGACCGAAGAGGCCGATGCGAATCAGGCGACCGTTGAGGTGGGTGACGGCGTGCGTGTCCCCGTGCTTATCCCCGAATCCGATCAATTTGCCGCCCGCCTGCGCAAGGTTGCAAAGCAGCGTCGCCGCTGGGCCGCGCGCGAGGGCGTCACCTGCTATCGCGTCTACGATGCTGATCTTCCCGACTACGCCGCAGCCATCGACCTCTACGAGGGGGCGCCGGATACCCCTGGCCGCTGGCTCGTCGTGGCCGAGTACGCTGCCCCCAAAAGCGTCGACCCCGAGCTCGCCCAGGCGCGCATGATGGATATCCTCGCCATCGCCCCTGCCGTGCTCGATGTTCCCGCCAATCATGTGGCCACCCGCGCTCGCGCGCGCTCGCGCGGCGGCTCGCAGTATGCCCAGGGGCCGCGCGGCAAGAAGGGCAGCAAAGGCGCAAGCGCACCCAAACGTGACATGCTCAACGACCCAACCCTTCCCAATATCCAAGAGGGCGGCCTCACCTTTACGGTCAACTTTGACGATTATCTCGATACCGGCATCTTCCTAGACCACCGCGTTACGCGTGACCTGGTGCGAGAGCATGCCAAGAAGGCGCGCTGGTTCCTCAACCTGTTCGCCTATACCGGCACCGCCACCTGCTACGCCGCTGACGCAGGCGTGGAAGAAACCGTTACTGTCGACCTTTCCAACACCTATCTGGACTGGGCCGAGCGCAACATGCGCCAAAACGGCTTTACCGGCTCCAACCACTACTTTGTACGCGATGACGTGTTGGCATGGATTCGCGACCAGCGCCAGACCGACAACCGCTGGGACCTGATCTTTTGCGATCCGCCCACGTTCTCCAATTCCTCGAAGATGGGCCGTCGCACCTGGGATGTGCAGCGCGACCACGTGGATCTTATCGTAGGCATCTCGCGCCTGCTCACGCGCGAAGGCGAAGCCATCTTCTCGTGCAATCTCCGCACGTTCAAACCGGATACCGAAGCCCTGGCACGAGCCGGCGTAGTGCTTACCGACATCACCGAGCAAACCATCCCCGAGGACTTCTCGCGCAACAAGCGCATCCATCACTGCTATATCGTCAAGCGCTACCGCATCGAAGAGGCCATGCGCCTGGCCGGCATGGATGATGCCGCCATCAGCGCACGTCAGGCAGAACTGCGCGAACACGAACGCGACCACGGACGGACGGGCAGCTCGGAAAAATAGAAAAAACGAATCCGCCCCGCATGCGCCCGGGCCGCGATTCTCCACAGGCCACGCGCTCCTGTGGTCCAATTCCTCGGCTGCGCAGGCGTTTTTCGCAAATTGTCGCGCACGGAATCGCGCGCATGGCTATACTTTTGAGGATTAGGCAATCACCCGTTTTCCAACAGCCGCCTCCATCGGGATATCTACCTGGCAAGGCGGCTGAGATGGTAAAAGGAGGAAAACGCGACATGAGCAAAAAGGCTCAATCCGCAACCGTGAGCAACGCTGATGCGCACGCAATCCCTATCAGCCTCTCTGCCATGCTCGTCACGCTCGGCGTGGTGTACGGCGACATCGGAACGTCGCCGATGTACGTCACCAAGGCACTCGTTGCCGGCAACGGTGGCATCACCTCGGTGAACCAGGAATTTATCCTGGGCGCCCTTTCGCTTGTGATCTGGACGGTCACGCTGCTTACCACCATTAAGTATGTGCTGATTTGCATGAAGGCCGACAACCACGGAGAAGGCGGCATCTTCGCTCTCTACAGCCTGGTACGCCGCTTTGGCAAGTGGCTCATCATCCCCGCCATGCTGGGCGGCGCTGCGCTTTTGGCCGATGGTATCCTCACCCCCGCGGTGACCGTCACCACCGCCGTCGAAGGCCTGCGAACCATCCCTGCCATGAAGTCGATTATCGGTCCAGCGCAGACCAACGTGGTCATCATCACACTTGCAATCATCATCGCGCTGTTCTTGATTCAGCACGTGGGCACCGCCAAGATCGGCCGCGCCTTTGGCCCCATCATGACCCTGTGGTTCCTGTTCTTGGGCGGCACCGGCCTGTTCTTTGTCCTGGGCAACCCCATCGTTTTGCTTGCGTTCAACCCGTTTGAAGGCATCTCGTTCTTGCTCTCGCCCAACAACCACGCGGGCATCATGATCTTGGGCAGCTGCTTCCTTGCCACCACCGGCGCCGAGGCCCTCTATTCCGACATGGGCCATGTGGGTCGCGGAAACATCTACGCCACCTGGCCGTTCGTTAAGGTCTGCCTGCTGCTTTCCTACCTTGGTCAAGGAGCTTGGTTGCTTGCCAACGCCAGCAACCCCTCGCTTGTGGGCATCCATGACCTCAACCCGTTCTTTGAGATGCTCAACAGCAACGTTCGCCCGTTTGCCGTAATCCTCTCCACGCTTGCTGCCATCATCGCCTCGCAGGCACTTATCACCGGCGCGTTCTCACTGGTATCCGAGGCAAGCCGCCTGGACCTCATGCCGCACATGCAGGTCTTCTACCCGGCAGAGACCAAGGGCCAGCTCTACATCCCCATGGTGAACAACGTCATGCTCGTGGGCTGCGTCATCGTGGTCTTGCTCTTCCAGTCCTCCGCTCATATGGAAGCGGCATACGGCCTGGCCATCACCATCACCATGATGTGCACCACGCTGTTGCTCTTCTTCTACCTGCATAACGACCGCAAGATCAAGGTCTTCCCCTGGGTCTTTATCGTGTTCTTCCTGGCACTCGAGGGCTTCTTCTTTGGCTCCTCGCTCACCAAGTTCTTCCACGGCGGCTACTTCACCATTTTGATGGCAGCGCTGATCATGGGCATCATGGTGAGCTGGTTCAACGGCACCGCCGTCGAGCGCCGCCAGGCAACCCTCCTGCCGCTGCGCACCTATCTGCCGCAGCTCGATCGCCTGCGCAACGACGAGACCTACGAGCTGATGAGCGACAACATCGTCTACCTTACCAAGGACAGCAACACCGATTACATCGATCGCGACGTGATCTACTCGATCCTCGACAAGCACCCCAAGCGTGCTCGCGCCTACTGGTTCATCAACGTCGAGACCATGGACGAACCCCATACGTTCGCCTATTCCGTTGAGACCTTTGGCACCGATTACGTCTTCCGCGTGCACCTGTTCTTGGGTTATAAGGTCAACCAGCGCGTGAACGCCTATCTGCGCCAGGTGGTCTCCGACCTCTCCGCATCTGGCGAGCTGCCCGACCAGACCCACGAGTATTCGGTCTACAAGAAGCCGAGCCCCATCGGTTCGTTCCAGTTCATCATGCTGCGAAAGCTCCTTGCACCCGAATCCGATGTGGACAGCACCGAGCGCACGGCCATCGTTCTCAAGTACCTCATTCGCCGCGCCGCCGGCAATCCGGCGCGCTGGTACGGCCTGGAGAACTCCAACGTCACGTTCGAATATGTGCCGCTGTTCACCAAGTTCAAGAGCGTTGACAAGATGCAGCGCATCGCCCCAGACGAGCGCCCCTAGCTTCGCGCCCCCGCCGTTCGTTTAGCTCGACGCATTCTCATGCGCACCGAAAATGCCCCGCACCTCCCATGAGATGCGGGGCATATTTTTGGCCCAATCAAGTCCAATCAAAAATATGACAAAACAAACCCGTGGACTTTTGTCATATGGGAAGGGTTAGTCCTCGATGAGCAGGTCCTCGAACTGGAAGGTGAGGCAATTCACATAGCCGCGATTGGTGAGGCGAAGCACCGGCACGCACGGCAGCGAAAGGATGCCCATGGTCATGAAGGGCGAGGGCATCTTACAACCCATATCGGCCCAAGCCTGCTCGATAGCGGCTACCTCCTGGGCAACCTCCTCGACATGCTTGTCACTCATGAGGCCGCAAACCGGCAGCTCCACCAAAGCGAGCACGCGACCGTCCTGAACCGCGACCTCGCCGCCACCGCACTCCACGAGCGTCTGAGCCGCAAGCGCCATATCCTCGTCGTTATCGCCCACAACAAGCAGGTTGTGGGAGTCGTGCGCAACAGTCTGTGCCAGCGCACCGTGGACGCCAAAGCCCGTGCAGAAGCCAAAGGAATGAGTTCCCTCGGCGCCATGATGGCGATCGAACACGGCCATCTTGAGCGCATCGATCGCGGGGTTTGCCTGTAGCTTTCCGTCCACAACGGGAACCTCGATCACCGCATCCTCGGTAATGGTCGAGCCACCCACACCGCCGATGGCGCGCACGCGACACATGCCGTCGGGACGGTCCACGGGGATCTCGAAGTCCGCAGCGGTAAAGGTGCGGCCAACGTTCATGGTATGCGTCATGAACTCCGGCCACTCAAAGAGGTCGTGGTCAAACGTGGCCTTCCCGTCTTGAGCCACCAAGTCGCCGTCGATATAAACCTGCTCGGGAATGAAGGTCTCCAGATTGGGCAGGATCACCATGTCGGCGCACTTGCCCGGGGTGATAGAGCCCATATCCTGGTCCACACCCAGGCACTGCGCGGCGTTGATGGTCGCAAACTGCAGCGCCGTCACGGGGTCGCACCCACACTCGAGCACGGCGCGCAGAGCACGGTCCATGCCGCCCTCGCTGACAAGCGTGTTGGGATGGTTGTCATCAGTGCACAGGATAATCAAACGCGTGTCAACGCCGCTCTCAAGCACCTGCGGGAGATAGTTGGGGAGCGAAAGCCATGCCGAGCCATAGCGCGCCTGCACGTACATGCCCATGCGCAGCTTGGCCATCACGTCGTCGGACGTAATGCACTCATGGCAAGCGCGAACGCCCGAAGCGATGTATGCGTTGAGGCCGCGATCGGTCTCGGAGATGGAGTAGTGGCCCGTCACGCACTTGCCGGCCTTGAGGGTCTCCCCCACCTCATGCTGGGCATTCTCCTCACCTCCCAGGATGCCGGGAAAGTTCATCATCTCGCCCAGGCCCACAACGTCATCCCACTTCATGGTCTCGGCAACCTGTGCCGCATCCACGTAAGAGCCGCTGTCGTCAAAGCCGGTCACGGCGGGCACGCACGAAGGCGTGGTGAGCATCGCTTTGAGCGGGGCGCGCTTGGCGTCGTCAAACATCACGCGCACGCCATCGAGGCCTACAACGTTGCAGCATTCGTGCGGATCGGCAAAGATCGCAGTGGTGCCGCGCGGAACCACAACCTTGGCGTACTCGGCACAGCCGATCATAGCCGACTCGACATGGATATGAGAATCGATATAGCCCGGAGCTACATACTTGCCCGTAGCGTCCACCACCGTCGTGCTCTCACCAATGCAATGCTCCGCGGTGTACTCGCCTATGCCCAAATAGGCGATGCGCCCACAGGACACGGCGATATCGGTATCTTCCAAAATCTCGTGTGTGGTCACGCTCACCAAGTTGGCATGACGAATCACGAGGTCTGCCGGCTCCTGGCCCTGTGCTACGCGCACGAGCTTGTCATTGCACTCCCAAAGCGGAGTCTTGCAAAAATGGTTGATCATGTAGATGTCCTTTCTTCGTTTTCGCGCGACGGTTTGTTATTTACCCTGCCAGTTGTCGAGCCATAGCTGCATCGAACGGCACATTTCGACCATAAAATCGCTCGTGTGCTTACGCGTATAGATATCGTGCACGCGCGAGGCAGGCTCGGTGGCATGCGGGCGAAACATCGCGTCCATCTCGGCAATCTGCTTTTCGAGAACTGCCGCGTCGGCGCGCTGGTAGCGCTCGCGCATCACCAGGTTGCAGACGGGATGCGGTGTTGCAGGGCGGCGTTTTTTGGGCTCGCCGATAATGAGCATCGAAAGCGGCACGGTGTAGGCCGGGAGGTCAAGCAGCTTGCACACTTCTTCCTGGCATTCAACGATGTCGCCGATATAGCAGCTGCCAAGCCCCACGGCCTCTGCCGCGATGGTTGCATTTTGAGCCGCGATCACGGCGTCCTGTGCCGCGATGGCAAACTCGCCCAAACCGGGCGCGACGCGCGGGCTCTTACCCGCGCGCTTTGCAAACTCGGGTGTAAAGCAGCCCGCATGTTCAAACAGGTCGATCCACTTAGCGTAGTCGACAACAAACACCAATGCCCAAGGCGCCTTTGCGATCATAGGCTGGTTGTCGCACAGAACCGCCAGGCGGTCGCGCGTCTTTTGAGAACGCACGTCGATGATGGAATACATCATCATGGCACCCGCAGAGGGCGCACGACTTGCTGCATGCAAAATCGCAGCACGCTGTTCATCGGTGATATCGACCCCATCGGTAAAAGAACGAGTCGAAGAACGCGCATCGATGAGCCCGAGCGTAGCATCATCTGCATACGCTGCGGGAATGGTATCGATGGTTAGCTCGTCTGCCATAAGTTGAATCCCTTCTATTCGCGTTGCTCCATCATGCCACGCGACGCATGAAAAACAGCGGAGAACCGCCGAACGTGGCCGAAAATCGAAAGGAAAGCCCTCGCGACGCCCCTCAGAGAAAACCGATATGTCGCTTAGCTTGCAACGTCATTGGAATTGCCCGCTTTTTTCAAGGTAACCCTCTGTTGACTTCGTGGCGAAATTCCACAGATAGGGGCGTTTTCGTGCATCGATACGAAATCTCAACATTCCCACGGTACTATGGTTGCTTGCAAAACGCGAAGCATAGGCACGGACTCCCACGTCCGTGTATACGCCAGATAATTCGCAAAGGAGCCCCACCATATGTTCGCTGCCCTCGTTTCGCTCGTTGGCGCCGCAGGCACGGTACTGCTCGTGCTCAAGCACCTCAAGGCTTGCAAAAGCACGGGAGACACCCCGAGCCGCACGCTCTTTGTCCGCTGCGGCCTCATCCTGCTGATCCAGCTGTTCTTCACCGTCTGGTCCGCCATCGGCCTCGTGGACTGTGCAGACCCCATGGCGGTTGTTGTAGCGATTGTTGCGCACGCACTCCTGTGCGGCTGCGTCTATTTCAATATCCACCGCGATTGCGGGCTCGAGCGCCTGCAGGCGCTCCTTGGTGCAAAGGGAAAGTTTGCCCATCCGCTGCTTGGCGCCTCGATCATGCTCCTTCTTGCCGGCGTCTTTGCAACGCTGGGGCTCGAATTCTCTTCCAACCACGACCTCACCTGGATGTACCCCCTGTGCTTGCTGCTCGAGTGGGCGCTCATCGCATTCGCCATGCTGGGACTTTTCTTCCTGTTCCAGCGTCGCTGCGGCGGTGCCGTCGTGCTTGCTGTTGCCCTCTATGTCCTGGGTCTTGCCGAGTACTTTGTCATCCTGTTTAAGTCCATGCCCATCTCCCCCGGCGATTTGACGGCCCTCTCCACCGCCGCCGCCGTTGCTGGCACGGGCTACACATACACGATCACCAGCTTTTGCATGCTGAGCCTTGCCTTTACGGTTATCGCTATCCAAATTTGCACCCTCGCGGCACAGGTTGCGCCCAAACGCCAGAAAGGTTCCTGGCGCGGCCTGGTACTCAACCTGCTGATTGCCATCGTCTGCCTGGGCGGCATCGCCGCACACACCACGCTGCTCGACTACTACCACACCCTCTATATTCAGGTGTACTCCTGGCGTCCGCTTGAGAGCTACTACCGTCAGGGCTTCCTGCCGTCATTCATCTCCGGCGCACAGACCATCAAGCCTTCCAAGCCCGAGGACTACACGGTCTCTGGCGCAAAAAAGCTCATCTCCGAGTACGCGAAGGAGTATGACGGCAACAGCCAGACGGGCGGCTCCTCTACGACGCGGCTTGAGGCCACGAAGCAGTTTGATGAAGAAAAGCCCACGGTCATCGCCGTCATGAACGAGACCTTCTCGGACCTCTCCATCTACCAGAATATGCATGCCGACTATCAGGGACCCACGTACTTTAAGAGCATCGACGATTGCCTCTCGCGCGGACGTCTCTATGTCTCTGCCTATGGCGGCGGCACTGCCAACACCGAGTTCGAGTTCCTGACGGGCAACTCCATGGCTTATCTGGGCAGCGGCGTGTATCCGTACACCACATACGACCTCACCGACACCGAGAACCTCGCCGCGCAGTTCAAGTCGCTTGGTTACCACACCACCGCCATGCACCCCAACCATGGCACCAACTGGAACCGCGAGAACGTCTATAAGGACTTTGGCTTTGATCAGTTTCTCACCATCAACGACTTCCAGAATGCCGAGACGCTGCGTGGCATGGTGACCGACAAGGCTACGTACGACAAGATTCTCGAGTTGCTGGACACCAACAGCAACCCGCAGTTCATCTTTGACGTGACCATGCAAAACCACTCCGGTTATGACACCGGCCTCATCCCCTACGACAAGCAGATGAGCCTGAATATCGACGGCGAGTTCAACTCCAACGTCAACGAGTATGTCTCGCTCATTCAGCAGTCCGACGAGGCACTTAAGTACTTCCTCAATAAGCTGAGCAAGCTCGATCGCAAGGTTGTCGTGGTGTTCTGGGGCGACCATCAGCCGTTCTTCCCCGATACGTATAACGACCGCTGGTTCACCAACGAGGACGACGCCACGCACCAGGAGCGCCTGTGGCAGACCAGTTACATCATCTGGGCCAACTACGACGTAGCGGGCAATTCTCAGACGAGCCAAGAGGAAGACCTTTCTTCCAACTACTTGAGCTCTGAGCTCATGAAGCTTATCGGCGCGCCCCTCACCGACTACCAGAAGGCCCACCTCACGCTGCGCCAGTCTCTGCCCGCTCTGAACTCCGTGGGCTACGAGGATTCACAGGATCGCTGGCTGCTCTCCAGCTCAAAGAGCGAGGAGACATATAACGACACCATCGCTGCGGCCTGCGAGAAAGCACGCTCCGATTACCATGCAATGCAGTACTACATGATGTTTGGCGATGGCAAGGACATCTACACCAAGCATTATCAGGACGCGGCAAACGAGACGGACCCGAACCTGGCGCCGGGCACCACTAAGATCAAGTAAGGGTTCGGCCCCAAATGGTCGGCCGGGACCCTTTTGCTCGAGCCTGCAGACAGTCCTCCAAATGAGAAAAGCGCCACTGGCGCTTTTCTCATTTGTGCGGAACTTGTCTCGAGCGAAAGGGCTCCGGCCTCATCCCACCAGAAGCCACTAGCCGCTATGCCCGGCGTCTGTTTCGGCGGTTCCGGATGCGGGGATTAAAAAGAGTGTGCCCGGCGCGGTCTAAACCGTGCCGGGCACTTTTAGTAGAGGGGAGACGACGGGAAGGAAGGGAGCTATCGTCTCTCGGATTTAATCTTTAGAGCAGATGATTACGCGATGGGCTTGGCGCCGTTGGCGAAGACCTTCATGACGTGCTCATAATCCTTGCAGAACGCATCGTAGGCGGTCATCGTCATCTTGTGATAGTACGGGACCTCCTCGTTCTTGAGATCGGCAGCCACTGCCTCGCCAGCGGCCTTGGAGCCGTAGGTGAAGTAGTTGATCTTGCGGATGCCGGCATCGATGGCCTTAGCGTAATCCTCGTCAGAAACACCCGAACCGCCGTGCATGACAAGCGGGGTGAGGGTGCGCTCGCGGATCTGATTCAGCACGTCAAAGGAGAGGTGCGGCTCGCCCTTGTACAGGCCGTGGACCGTACCAAACGAGACAGCCAGGATGTCGCAGCCGGTTGCCGCGATAAACTCATTGGCCTGATCGGGATCGGTATAGATAGCGCCAGCCTCCTCGGCAGTGCCGCCCTCGACCTTTGCACCGGCCTCACGGCTACCCATGGAGCCGAGCTCGCACTCAAGGCCGCAATCAAAGCTGTGGCACATCTCGGCAGCGCGGTGACCGAGCTCGCAGTTGCGCTCGTACGGCAGGAAAGAGCCGTCGAACATGGCGCCGTTAAAGCCCATCTCCAGTGCGCGACGCATATAGGACAGGTCCTCGCAGTGATCGAGGTGCACGCAGACAGGAGCAGTGGAGCGCTCGGCAAGAGCAATCAGCACCGGGCCCATGACGTCGAGCGGGGTGATCTCCTCGTGACCCTGAGCATGATCGATGATGACGGGATAACCCAGCTTCTCGGCCGTATCGATTGCAGCACGAGCAGACTCAAGGCTCGGCGAGTTAAAGGCGCCGATGGCCATATTGTTCTGCTCTGCAATAGCGGTGATGTCACGAAGGTTAACGAGCATGGTGCACATTCCTTTCTAGTGCGGCGCCAGAGTGTCCCAGCGTCAAACTAACCATACGAACTAGCTCTATAGTAGCCGAGATGGGCGTCTACTTGTACATGATTATTTGAACAAGTTTTCGCCACAATAGAAAGCTCCCCTTTTGATTCGATTCAAAGGAGAGCTTCCTAGAAAGAAATGATGCTTGCCACGTTAGAGATTCAGAGCTCGTGCAGCTAAAGACGCTGCGGCCTTAAGATCCTCGGCGTCAGGATGCGCCAAAGCCAAATCGAAGTTGTCGATAAGCGCCTGTGCCCGAGCATCGGTCGGGTTCTTCGCAAGCATGGCCTCGTAGCGTACGCGAACGCCAGAGCCCATCTTGCCTTGGCACATAAACGCGCCCGCAAGCTCCGCCGTCTGCGGCAGGTGCTCCTTTACACGCTCGATAATCTGATCAAAGTACTCTTGGCTCCCGCCAAAACCACAGGTACCAAAAAGAAAGACGCGCTTTCCGTCCATGCGCTCAAGCAGCTTGGCCACGCCCTCGGTACAAGAGCCCTTATCGCACCAAAAACCAACACACACGGCGTCCATCGCAAGGACTCGACTGACAGCGTCTTCAAGCTGGGAGACATCAGGGGCGTCGGGCAACTCGATATCGCAAATAGGCGCAGACCCTGACGCAGCAAATCCCTCGCGCAACGCCTGTGCCAGCTGCGCCGTATTGCCGCTCTTGCTATTAGTGATCAAAGCGATGTTCATACTCTTCCCCAAACGTTGATGCCAGCTTTGGTTGACCTGCTAGGTTGTACCCAGCATTCGGGTGAAAGCGAGGAAATATTTGTAAATCGATACCAAAATCAGGGGTTAAAAGAAGCACGTCGACAAGCCTCCTCGACCATCTCTCGCGTCACTCTCATCTCCGCATAGGACCGTCCTCGCTTTTGCCTCATCCATTCCAAAAACGCATCGGCATCCAAAGCTTTGATTTTTGATCGAGAAAACCCCTTTGCATCACGCGTGATAATAAAATCTGCTCCGATTTTCTCCGCCGCTACGGCAACCAAGCAGTCCTCGAAATCATCCCAAGCGCGGCGCGCGGCCTCTTTAACGTCGACAGGTTCAAGAGAAACCAATTTGATGAAATCAAAGCTCTTGAGAAATGCTCTCTGCACGAGCGGGCTCTCCACTTTGAGGCGTTGATTCAGCACATAAAACACGTCGGTAAACGACTTTGCTGGCGTCCACAGTTCAACGTCGCGAAACGACTCAGCAACGAGCAGTGTTGTGCACGAATCAAAGAACCCGTCGCGGCGAGCATAGTAGTCGATTAAGAAATTCGCATCAACCAAGAGCTTCATATTTCTCAGCCAACCCTTGAGCGCGAACCTGTTTATAGGAATCGAAATCAAGCAAAGAAGGAGAGACATCGAACGTCGTCTCTGCAATCATCTCCGCAAGGATCCTTTGCTTTTCATCAGGAAGTTCAGACGCATCTCGCCCCGCGCTGTCTTGAGCGACGGGCATCTGCCCTGTCGCTAAAACATATTCATATGCAGCTCGAATGAGCTCCGTTGGTGTTGCGTTCAGCTGTTCGAGAACCGCATTCCCTTGGCGGCGTATCTCGGCCGGAACACGGGCGGTCACCGTCACCATCATCACAGTCTCCCATCAGTGTGTATTACGTAATACAAGTATAGCAGACTTAGATGTTGCCCCATAGCCCCTTCCCCTTACTCCTCCGCAGCCCACTGGCTGTTATACAGGCCGGCGTAGAATCCATTGGCGGCAAGCAGCTCCTCGTGCGTGCCGCGCTCGATAATCTGACCGTCGCGCATGACAAGGATGCAGTCCGCGTTGCGTATGGTACTCAAACGATGCGCGACCACAAAGCTGGTGCGCCCGGCCATAAGCTCGTCAAATGCCTCCTGGACCTGCAGCTCGGTGCGGGTATCGATACTCGAGGTCGCCTCATCCAGCAAGAGAATCGCCGGATTGGTGAGCATCACGCGGGCAATGCACAAAAGTTGCTTTTGACCTTGGCTAAAAGTCCCGCCGTCCTCGCCAATCATGGTGTCGTAGCCCTGCGGCAGCTGGCGAATAAACTTGTCGGCATGCGCTCGACGAGCCGCCTCGATCACCTGCTCGCGTGTGGCATCTGCACGACCGTACGCGATGTTCTCGTGTACCGTCCCCTCAAATAGCCAGCTATCCTGCAAGACCATGCCAAAGCTGCGGCGCAGGCTCGCGCGTGTATACTCGCGCGAAGAGCGACCATCTACATCAATCTCTCCAGCATCGATATCGTAAAAGCGCAACAACAAGTTGATAAGGGTCGTTTTGCCGCATCCCGTAGGACCAACCAAGGCAAAGCGACGTCCAGGCTGGGCATCGATGCAAATGTTCTGCAAGAGTTTGCGGTCGGGTACGTAAGAAAAGTCGACATGCTTGAGCTGGACTTCGCCGCGCGGCTCCACAAGCTCTGCGGCATCGGCAGCATCCGGCGTCTCCTCGTCAGCATCCAGCAGCGAAAACACGCGACGCGCGGAGGCATACGCCGTCTGAATTTGCGTGATGACGCTCGTTACCTCGTTGAACGGCTTGGTGTACTGATTCGCATAGCTCAAAAACGTCTGAACCTGGCCCACCGTCAGATGTGCCGGCACGCCCGTGATAACGCCCGCGCAGCCAATTACCGCCACCACTGCATAGATGATGTTGTTGATAAAGCGCGTCCCGGGATTCGACAGCGAACTCATAAACTGCGCGTGTTCGCCTGCCTCATACAGCTGCGCGTTAAGCTCATCAAAGCGCTGTTTTGCATGCGAGCCATAGGCAAACGCGTCCACCAGCTTTTGCTCGCCCACATACTCCTCGATATGTCCACCAAGCTGGCCCTGGATGCTCTGCTGAGCTGCAAAGCTCTTGTTAGAAAGTTTGGCGATAAGCCCCGCCGCAAAAATGGACAGCGGTGTCACAAGCACCACCACAATGGCCATGGGAACCGAGATGGATAGCATAAACACTAGGGTGCCCACGATAGTCACCACGCCGGTAAACAGCTGGGTAAAACCTTGGAGCAAGCCGTCGCCCACTTGATCAACGTCGTTGACCACACGACTGATAAGGTCACCATGCGCATGGGAATCGATAAACGAAAGGGACATGCGCGAAAGCTTATCGGACGCTTCCATACGCATGTCGCGCACCGTTTCGTAGGAAAGTCGGTTTACGCAATAACCCTGGATCCACTGGAAAACAGCAGCAAGCACCACCACAATGGCAAGCTTAACGATGATTGGGGCGAGCGCGGCAAAGTCCACCTTGCCCGCGTCTATGATGCAGTCGATACCCTGGCCGATCAGGATAGGTGTATAGAGCTGCAGCGTCACGGAGATGGCCGCCGATATAAACGAGATGATGAACGACGCCATGTGAGGGCGCACGTAGGAAAGCAAGCGACGCGTAACCTTGCCCGCCGGCATGGGGGGAACGTTGCGCTTGGGCCCTCCCAGATCATTGAGATTATCGTTGCCCGAAACGCTCGCAGTCACCGTCGCGACCGAACCGGTAGATGCGTAAGGATTCATCTAGCACACCCTCTTTACGGATGCGGACTCGTCGTGCTTGAACTGTGAGAGGCAGATCTCGCGATAGAGTTCACAGGTTTCGAACAGCTCGTCATGCGTACCCAAGCCCGCCACGGCGCCGTGACTCAGCACGCAGATCATGTCGGCGCCACGCACCGTGGAAACACGCTGTGAAACGATAACCGTTGTGAGCGGCAGCCCTCCGCTCGCACGTCCTTCTTCGCTGCGACGCTTCACCGCACGGCGCAAGGCAGCATCGGTCTTAAAATCAAGCGCCGAAGCGGAATCGTCCATGATAAGAATGAGCGGGTTGCCCACAAGGGCGCGAGCGATAGTCAGACGTTGGCGCTGACCGCCCGAGAAGTTCTTGCCGCCCGCCTCCACCGGACTATCGAGCCCTTGAGGCAGCTTGCGCACAAACTCGGCCGCCTGCGCCACCTCGAGCGCCTGCCATAGACCCTCATCCGAAGCCTTGGCATCTCGCCACTGCAAATTGGAACGAATGGTCCCCGTAACAAGCGAAGCGCGCTGCGGGACAATGCCCACCACATGACGCAATTGCTCAAGCGGCCATGCGCGTACATCCTTGCCCATTACACGCACAGTGCCCGAAGTGGTGTCGTATAGACGCGGCACAAGCGAGACCATGGTCGACTTGCCTGAGCCCGTACCGCCGATAATGCCAAGCGTCCCGCCGATCGGCAGGCCAAGCGTCACGCCGTCCACGGCGGCAGCAGCGCCCTCACCAAAAGCAAATGACGCCTGATTGAATTCAAG
>ERZ1034984.2456-NODE-2456-length-14839-cov-11.721117_pt1 | contig 14839 bp, 18 predicted proteins | sample MGYA00520589_ERZ1034984 | MGnify/ENA primary metagenome ERZ1034984 (study PRJEB33766, sample SAMN09781790) | gut metagenome | biome: gut microbiome | host: Homo sapiens | place: Madagascar | study: EMG produced TPA metagenomics assembly of the PRJNA485056 data... | reverse complement strand
TGTGTGGTATTATAATTATAGAAACAAGGAAACTATATAAAATAAGGAGGAATAAGTTATGTTAAATGGTAAGATTGTATGGGATGAAAGACACGGACAGGGTTCATATAACTTTTATAAACAAGCGAAAGAAGTTGAAAGACAAATAAATAACGACGATTTTGTAATAGGAATGGTGATAAAAGTAAATAATGAAATTCATGCTAGAATAGCTAGAATTTTAGAACGGGGTGAAATTGATAATACAGGGCGTGCAATAGATTATTGCTTAAGAAGCACTGGAAGATATTTGCATAGAATGTATTATATAAAAGACGGGCATAAATATATGACTACTATAGATTTAGTATTGAAAAAATTTATTTTAGAGATTGATTAAAAGGAGGAGTAAAAAATAACCTCACCAAATTGGTGAGGTTATTTTAGTTTTCATACTCAGTTTATCTCGGGATGCCATAAATGCCTAATGTGTACACAGCGTCAAGTGCTGGGTGCGTACTACTAAACGCATGGTCAATAACATTAGTACTAACCGTGATGTGCGTATCATCAACTATATCCAGTTTGACTGATATTGTAGACACAGTGTTTGTCGCCCCATCTTTTAAAACCTGTTGACAACCGACATATTTTTTCTTGTCATTTCTATAAGCAAACAAAGGGCTAATTCCCGCGTTTGTTTCAATATATAAAAATCTGTAATTTGTCAAGCTGTCGCTAAGTGCAACACTTGAGTTTTTAACGCTACCTGTCCATAGTGCTACATCTTTATTCACATTATCGGCTTTAGCGCTGGCATTATTAGCGGTTAAAAGTGCGCTGTTGGCTGTCTGCTGTGCACTGTCAGCTTTTCCATCTGCTGTGGTGGCTGTGTTCTGTGCTGTTTTTACACTCTCTTTTAAACCTGTAACATCTGTCTGCAATGTTGTAATAGCGCTTGTATGTGACTGCACAGTTTTTTCAACTTCGCCAACTCTAGCAATTGCGCTTCCAGCGTTCTGTGAAGCTGTGGTGGCTTTATCATCTGCATCGTGAATCCCTGCATCAATTTTAGACATATCAGAATTATAATCTCCTAAATATGTCGGCTTGTCAGTACCGATATACTGGCTTAATTCATAATAAGTTGTTTTGTTTGTTGAACTCATAGTTTTTAAATCCTCCTTTAATTTATAATTTTAACGCCGTTTTTGCGTTACTGTCAAATGTGTAAGCGCTTAAAGCTTTAGACTGGAATGTTGATACCGTTAATAATAAAGCGTCAAACTCACTAGCTGTAATTGGGTTATCGAAATGCAACTCTGCAAGTTTGTAAATTACATCTTGATAAAAAACATACTTACCTGTAAATGGGTCATGCATATATAAGTTGCTATCTACTCTGAATCTTTTTGCACCGTATAAGTCAAACTCTGTACAGTTAATTGATAACCCGTCAAATTCTGTGCAAGTTAAATTTAAAGAATCAAACTCGTTGCAAGTCAAAGCATAATAGCGTAGATTGTCATAAATATCTGCTAGCGCTTGGTTCAGACTCGTTCGATATCCTCTTACAGGGTTTAACACCTCCATGTTATTTGGCACATAGTCATTGATGTAATCATAGAGTTTTTTAACCTCTGTGTCAATATGCGCTCTTGTCTCAGCGTTTAGGTCATAAATTAGAATGTTTAACGCACTGATTTTATCAAGTAAATTTGTCTGTACTTTATTGATTTTTTCGTCAAGCTCATTATCCCTAGTGTCCATATCATGACGGATATTTGTTTCAACTTCCGTGATATGGTTGTAGATATCACGGTTAAGTCTGTCAATATACGTTTTCAACTCTGAAACTTTTTCGTCGGTGTACTGTTTGTAGGCGTCAGTAAACCCGTTGATTGCGTCAATACATTCATTGACTTTATAGCCTATATAACATAAACATTCATAATAACTCTGTTTGTTGCTATAGACACTAGGTATATCACAACAAAGTAAAGGAACTACAGGCTTTAATTCTTCTGGCATGCATTTCACCTCCTTATTACCAAACTTTTAGAAACAAATCTCGGCAAGCTTCTACAAGTTCTCGATTGATGTTCTGTATTTGCTCTCGGTAATCTTCGATTGCTTCACTCGTTGATTTTCCTCTTAATCCTATTTCTTTTGTATCTCTGTCTCTTTTACTGTCTTTGTTATCGTTTCCTGTGTGTTCATTTTTTGCATTTGTAGTCGTGTTATTGACAGTTTCGCCTCTGCTCATAGCGCTTGCATAGTCTTGTGTGGCTACGGTAACTTGTGGGTTGTCGCTGTCAATATTTTCATAGTTTTGATTGTTTTTTACCTCGCTTTGTCCTGCATCTGTTGAGTTAGTTGTTGTTTTTTCGTTTCCTTTTTCTGCTTCTGTGATTGTTATATTTACATTTGTAAAAGGGTTATCGTTTTGAATTGCATCATACAATTTTTTATAATACGGTGTCAATTCATGCATTTTTGACATAAAAGCAGTTTTCCACATTCCTAGAGTTTCAAATCCTATATAATTATTCCAGTATCTAAGTAAAAAATATGTCTTAAAAGTATATAAGTCTTTTCTATCCTCTGAATAAAATGGAAAATCAAAGTCAAAAAATTTGTCTTGTGTTTTATCTATAGTTCTCTCTACTGATAAGTCCATGCTCCATAGTTCTTGGGGTGGGATAAAGCTTTCACAAATATCTTTTACTGTAGTTGTGTATTTACTCAATTTCGTCACCCTCCTTTCCTTTTTGCATATACTTGTCTGGTACATATCCATTCATCATGGTAGGTAATTCACTGTTGAAGTCAACGCTTACATTCAGACCCCATAACTCATTTATAGCGTCCGCACATCTTCTTCTTAATGTTAGTCCTACATTTCTGTTAGCTTCAATCTGCCCGTTGTTCCCAGCTGTCTCGCCAGTGACAAGACGTTCGCCTTTTTCTACAGGATTGCTTTCATATCCTAAAGATGTCAGTACCTGTGACCATAAATCCCTCAACTCCTGTTCACATTTATCCACTATATAAGGCGCGCCCATGTTTAAAGCTTTGATATCCTTTAAATTTAATGAATCTGAAAGTTTTATAATAGGTAAATAATTGTCGTATTCTTCGCCCACTATTTCAAAGCTTAATTTTTCGTTGTCTGAGGAAGAAAGTGCAACAGGTGTACGCTGTGCATATATATTAATCCCTTTTGTTTTCCAAGTATTAGCCATAGCGTCAGCGTACATTAAAGCCTTGTAGTAGTACGGCATTGTTGAGTAGTTGTTCCATAAAATACAGCTATTTTCTTTTCCATATTCCTCTATATAACCGTTAGCTGTGTAAGCAATTCTATCTTTAGGAATATTGTAAATATCGGGCAACCCCGATAATGCAACTTTCATAAAAGCGTATCCTGCGATATCATCTTTGATGAATACACCGAGTCCATGCCAAAATAGTGTTTGTTCAATGTACATTGGTAGTATTTCTTTAGGCAAATCATTCCATGTGTACCTATTTACAAATATGTCAAAAATATCGTAAAAGAAGATACTCTTAATTGTTTCAAAATCACTACTTTTCTTTTTATTGACATTTCGTTCAAAAATTCGCAATGGATTTCTCATTTCTACGCACCTCCTTTTAATCGTTGGATAGTCCATAATTCCCTATATCGTCAGTATGCCACAAAGTTACACCGTTGTCAAATATATTTCGTAACTTTTTCAACTGGTCTAAATCAATATTGCCAGTAAAACCACAATGAGAAGTTTTTACGTAGTTCCAGTAGGTTCTTGAGTGCAAATAAGGGCTAGCAATCTTATTGATTGGATATCCAAATTGGTCGAAAAAACTGTCTGCCATTTCTGCAAATTGTCTTTTACATGACATTTCGTAAAAATCAACACCGCACTCTTTGATGCCTGTCAATACATTTTCTGATAATGCTTTTCCATGCGTCACTCCAGCGTTTCTTGCTCTGTCGGTCTGATTTGCTAACATTCCAAGAGCGTCCCAAAAAGCGTTCGTTGTTTTGCCTAGACCGTTAAGACCTCCCTGTAAACTTCCACCAGCCAGCCCAGCTATTGCCGTGCCTGTTCCTAGAGTGGCATCGACAGCGGTATGAACTTGAGATAGAGCGATAGAACTTTTATTTTGCGCGAGCCATGCCCGATAAGTGTCGGAAGAAAAAGAACACATCGGAAAAGAAGAGTTAATAAGTGCTTCGCTCATTAGTCCATGCCCTAATTCTTCGCGCGTCTTATAATTTTTAGGCGCTGTTAGAACTTGCGGTAGAGTTGCAATTGTACCATAGCTGTCGAATTCAAGGGATTTATCCCGATTATAACTATATTCATATCTGTAAATATGGGTATTGCCTTGGTTATTGTCAGCCAAACAAAATAACCAAGGATAAGAGTATAACTTTTTATTTTTTGGTTTATATCCCTCGAATACATTGTCAGATATCTGCATAGATGTAATTTTAGGTTTTATCTCTTTTCCACCTAATGCAAGCGTGCATAATTTTGGTGACATAAATAACCCTATAACGGCATCTTGTGCACCTTGATTGTTATAATCTTCCAACAAACTGTTAATCCCTTTTAGCCCATCTTCTGTAGTTACATCATAATGTCCGATACTACCCCAACAATATACACCGTTTTCCACGCGACCCTCAAACCAACTTTGCTCTGTTGTTCCTCTTGTTACAAAAGCGCAACAATCTGTTGGCGTCAAGTCTAATTTTTTGTGACGTGATACAATCGTTTCGCCTGTTTCAATATTTACGGGTGTGAGATTTGCTCCTATCTCATCTTTATATCTCGGTATGTGATGATACTCCACAAAACAAGGCTTAATATTTGCTTCGTAAAAGTTGTTCTGAAACACATCTAAAGAAAAGTTGATTCTAGTTGTTTTTTCAGAGAGCCACTCAATAGAATCGATAAAGCAAAAAACCCATTCATTAGATATACCGCTATTCTGAAACGCTAAATAATTGAGATTAAGCGCTTTCATTTCTGTGAATGGTACGCGGATATCATAACTTCCCACTTTAATCGGTGCAAGATGTGACAAATCAACTCCGTTAATATGTTTACGATATAACTCTAAATGATTTAGCAAATCGTCTTTTGAATTGTATAATCTAACATGTTCATACTCGTCAGACCATGGTACTCCGCTGTACAATCTTAATTTTGTTTCGGGGTCGCGTGGTGCGACCCCTCCTTGAACAGGTAAATTTATCATAGATAACTACCTCCGTTAATTATGACGCTTTTGTGAAACTTGCTGTTTTTGTAATTGTTTCATATGGTCTGTAAATCGCTTTTAATACGATAGTTCCTGTCTCGTCCGCTCCCGTATGTAAGAGATGTGTTCCAGGAATGACATAAGTCTTTGCAGAAGTAGCACCGCTGTCAACTTCAAGCGTCACTAAATTCTGGTGGTATGTACCTGTTCCACCTGTTACAGTTACCTCTACTTCTTGTGTCTGCCCAGCTGTATAAGTTCCAGCTGTCACATTAAGTGTCGGCGCTTCAACAACTGTGTCGGTCGTAAAGACTCGAATCGGATAGAACGGGCTTGCGCTTACCATTTCCACCTGCGTATAGAAGTAGTTCCATGATAAGACATTTGCGAGTCGTTGGTCGCTCATTTCCTTGAACTGGTCGCGTACATTGAAGAAACGAACATCACAAAGAACGCCTTGGATTGCACTATTTGCAAATTTGTCTACAATGACTGTCTGAACCTCCACGTCTGCTTTGTCCATGTGAAATGCGTAAGCTAAAGCGTCAACGCTAATCTGTGCATTTACTTCTGGCGTTGTAACCCAAATCAAATTTGTTGGCATAGCGTGGGACGTTGCACCTGCCGGGTTGTTCTCTGGTAATGGGAAACCAAACTCCCCGACTGCTCTTTTGACCTCAATCAATAATTTTTTCGCTGATGCCTCATCTACAATCGCGTCAACGGTCACTGCTGGAAGCACTTCTTTTTCATACCCTACATTAATCAAATCACGCATAGCAAGATACTCGTCCCAGTTCGCCCCTGTGATAGCACTCTCCATTTTTGCCATAATCATATCACGGATTCCATACTCACTTGTAAAAGCTTTTCTCAAGTTGTCATAAGTAACCGTAACAGGGTACTGAATTTCAAGATTTACATTATGGAATACGCTCATGATGTAAGACTGGTATTGCTGAAATGCAAATTTGAAGTCAGCCTGTGAATCATATACACGACCTTTGCACATATTCACATATGTTTCTTCATGTGTCTCACCATAACGCATAGGCTCTTTTTTGAACCTAGCTAACGGGTTTCTCCATGCAATGCTGTCCACGGTCTGCATACCGATACGATTAATTAATGACGGTACAATTTCATTTCGAACAGGGGCAAAATTCAGAATGTTATCATAGACAGTCTGTAAATTGTCTGAGACTTCCACTGGCAAGTGGTTCTGAACTTCAAAAGAAAGTTCCTGTTTAACCGCTTTTAAAATGTTTTTATTTGTTGCGTCTGCCATTTGTTAAAACCTCCTTACTCTGTTTTACCGTTAAAGTCTAAATCTTCCACGGTAATTTCTTCTGTTTCGTCTTTTGGCTCGCCTTTATCATCTGCGCGAGTCGTTCCCTCTGTCATTTTTTCCTTAAAGCGCTTTTTGTACTCGCTTTCTAGTTTTAGATACTTGTCTTTCCATTCGCTGTCCGTTTCTCCGTCTCTTTCTCCCTCATAATGCTGTAAGACATCGATAGCATCACCATGTTCCTCCACGTCTGCTACAGCGTCAATTAATTCGCTTAATGCTTCTCTAAAATCCATTTATTTACCTCCTTTATTTATAGTGTCACCTTTTTACAATATCGATTATATCACCAAGGAAAGAAAAAGTAAAGGGGCATTTTTCTTTTTCTTGAATACGGGTGGATTGGATATGGCGATAATGTTTGTAGATATGCGTACCATTTTAGCGCGTTCTTTTTACGCTCTTCTTCTTTTTCCACTCCTGCACGTTCAAAATTCTTTAAAAAGACAGACGCTAGATAATCTGGTTCTTTCGTAGACTTACGAAACTCTTCCCACGATATCGGATATTTTGTCGTCTCAATCCACTGTCCGCTACTTACTGTTTCTTCGTCAAGCCAAACGCATTGATAGTAACCATCTGCAATATCATACCCGTGAGCGTTCGCCCAGTCTGTATATACTGTGGCTGGTGTCCATTGGACAAGCCCGTAACCTCCATTATAATTTCCCTCTTTTAGAGATTGCCATAGTTCGGGATTAATGTTAGATTCTATCTCCATATTTCCCAACATTCCTGCGATTGCGTTGAGCGTAAAATTTTTGAAAAACATGGTACTGTAAAATACATATGCATTGTTTTTCATTTCCTCATCTGTCAGATATCGGTTTCCGTGAATCCATTCGAGGGGCATTCCAGCGCTATCGCCATATCTGTATATCTTTGTCCACGCGGACGGGTTCGAGACATGATTGTTGATACTTACTTGGTCGGGTAATGGATATCGTCCACTGTGTGCGCCCATGGTAACTCCTCCATTTCCTAAGCCTGCCCCTTGATATACCATTTCTGTATGTCCGCTACGCCACACGATGTCTCCAGCTTGCCACGCTTCATTAATGTTAATTTCTTTGAATCCAGCTTGTAATAAGTATCCCTCTTCTGTCCTTGTGGTGAACCATGGGTTCGAGGAAAAGAACCCTGCTTCTGTAAGTGCTTTTGAGATAAAAGAACTACAGTCGTAATAAGTAATACCGTTCACGGTCTGTCCTCTTCTGTATTGTTGTGAGTATCCAATGTTAGGAGCGTTACAGGCATTGACCGCCCACTGGTATGCAACATTGATATTTGGCATTTTACTACCCCCTTAAAAATGTTTCACGTGAAACATTTTTGTTCCACGTGAATAAAAATTAAATCATGTATAACATATCTTTCGCGTAAACGATTTCAATAGCACAAGCGCGTGCTAGTCCTTCGCCAAATGTTCCTGGATGTTCCACCCCGTTCGGGTCTTTTCCTTGTAAGAAACATAAGATTTCAAGCGCTGTGACTAAGTACTGCGTTTCCCCTCGCCTTACATAATGCCGTCCAGCTTTCGCTTTTGTCTTTTTACCAACAAGTCCGTCCTCCGCAATCGTGCGACCGTAATCCATGTTCATAGCGTGTTGCACTACGCGCACCGCCATTCTTTTCGTGTCTCTGCCAACAATACCGTCAACCGCGATTTGCACCCCCGTAAAATTAATGGCGTGCTGTTGTCCCATGGAAATTAGTTCATTTCTTGGTTTTGTTTGGCTAGTAGGAGACTGCGGTATAGTAGGCGTAGCAGTTGAATCTCCGTAATCTTTGTACACGTGGTTCACATCACATCGCCCATTAATACCGTCGACCGTGCCATTACTGGAATATTGCCAAATGTCTACATTGTCTACACCTAACACATTCGCATACCTAGCAATCCACAAGTCATATCCCCAAGTCTCACCAATATAACACTCATACCATGATTTACTAGCGTAAATTCCAGCTTTATATCCGTGTGTCAGCATTGCATCACAAAACCGCTTTGCGTTATGCTTTGCCACAGACTGTGTTCCTTTTTCCTCACTGTCAAAAAATACGGGCAGAGTAGGAGTGTGCCCCTGTAACAATCTAAGACAATGATTAATTTCACCCTCAATTCTAGATGTTGTTTTAGCATAGGAATAGAAATAGACACCGTATGGAATGCCTAACCTCTCACATTCACTTACATTTCGATTCCATTGTTTATCATCTTGTGATGCCATATCTTGTCCATAGCCACAACGGATAATAACATAATCCACGACATTTTTTACTTTTTCAAAATCAATAACCCCGTTGTGGTAGGAAATGTCTACCGCTTTTTTACTCATGTTTGATATCCCCCTTACTATCAAAAATGTCACAGATACGTTGTAACGCTAATGTGTTATTATTCAGTGCGTCCGTAATATCTGTCATTTCTTCCTTGTGTTCTTCCGTCATTCTTTCAATTTTTTGGTCATTTTTGTCCTCTCTGTACTTTACATACCACATGGACGTACATGCAACCACGGTCGGAAGCCCTAAACTATTAATTAATGTGATAACTTCATTTGCCATGATATCACCTCCTTTTTTCTATCATAACACAAATAGATTTGTTTGTAAATAAAAAATGTTTCACGTGAAACATTTTTGTTCCACGTGAAACATATTGTACTTTACAAAATAATCAATGCAAAGGGAACGCAACGCCAAAAATTGATATCAGACTACTTGTCTATGTGCGTGTATATCAATTACAATGCTTGAATTATTTTGGGTACAAAATTATAATAACATATATCATTAAAACTGTCAATGTTTCACGTGAAACATTAAAAAGATATGACATCAAATATCATGTTCTTACATTCCAAATTTTCAAATAGAAGCATCCCTCTGTTAAAATATTCCCGTAGCATCGTAACGATATAATGTGTTGAATTTACTCTAATAGCTGTGTTGTCTATAACATCAGTTTTTATAAAGCATATTCTCGTTGGAAAACTATCGTCTGCACCTGTTGATACATATAGACAAGCATCATATTTTCTAACATTATACAGGTTATCATTAAATTTAATTGTACAAATATAACGTGATTTTCCACTTGGCTTACCAATTAAACATTCATTATCGTTTAGATATTTATTTTCACTTGCGTACGCGTTATAACTAGCATTTTTAAAAGCTCGTGCAATACCACTTTCTTGATATGCTGTTGATGCATTTTCATTGTAAGTTCGTTCAAACACCCATCCATCGCCTCGTAAAAATTTTGTGTCTTTTTTTAACATTTTGTTGATGCCAAACTCTTTATAATAAGGATTTAATAGTGATACTGTATTTGAGGACATATATAAAACCACTCTTCTATGCTGTTTACCGTGACCAGAACTGATTGTGGTACATAATGATAACAACTTATTTACTTCATTTGGCAAATATATATTATCTTCGTCTTGATACTCATCAAAAAATATAGAGCGTATATTGACAAACAGTCCACGCATTTTTTTATATTTTCTTGCTACATTTAAAGCCAAACAATAACCGCATGGCTCTTCATTGATAAATAACTGTACTAATGAGCCTCGCATCAAGCGCTTTTCAGTCATAACATAACCGTCAAATGCTTCCGCGATATCACCAAAATATGTATCTGCACATTCTGTCATATCAATGACATTTCGATATAAATAAATGAACTGATTTTCGGGTCTGTATTTATGTTTTAAAAAATCGGAAACTTGTCTACATTTAATAGAGTAACTTTTCCCAGCTGTTCTGTTTCCATCTACAATATATATATCGGGTGTGTTCCCGTATTTATCTTTCATAGTTAATAATCTTTCGCAATGATAATAACCATCATTAATCATTTAAGTACCTCCTTAATGTTTCACGTGAAACATTTATTTTTTTAAAAAGGGGGGTGGCATTTAGCCACCCCCTTTAGAAGAAGAGAATTAAAATGGTATTCTCGTGACGACATATTATAAATTTGATACATCTAAAGTACAATTGATATAATCGCGCCCAGCTTTTGTCTTTCCGCTAATTTTAACGATAGAGAATTTTTCACCGTCCATCACACTTTCAATATCTTTCAAAGACTGTCTAAAGGTTGCAGACTGCCCAGAGTACACTTTCTTATCGGGTGTGATAATACTTACAATCTCCTGTATATCTCCGTTATCTTTGATATCATTAAAGATAATATATCCGTCAACTGGGATAGATTCCCCATCTTCGATATTTTTTAATGGCTCAATGTCGGGCGCTGTGACCATAAGATACTTCTCTACCTTTGTAAACTCTCTGCTCATTTCTTTAATTTCTACCATGTTATTTACCTCCTGTTTTTCCTTTTAATCTTCCTTTTTCATTTCCTGCAACTCGGCTTCGGTAACAATTTTTTCGGTCTTGACATCTGAATTAAGTAAGAACTGTTCGTCTGTCATTGAACGTTTTTCCATTTTAAATTTGATATCTAAAATAGAAACAATATCTCCCTTGTATTGCTTTTCAATCAAGATTTCCGCTTTGTCTCTAGTCCTGCAATTTGGCAGTTTTTCGTCAAAGCAATCTTTCTTAATTTCGCCTGTCTCCTTGTCTTTGTAGACTCTTTCTACAGATACCTCCGCTGTGACTAATGTTCTTGTAAACATCTTGTTTTCCTCCTTTTTTCTGTATTCTGTGAGTGTGAATGCAATGTAATATGTTTTATTTATTACATTATTATAATAACACGGTGCTAAAATATAGTCAAGTATTATATCATAATTTTTTTATCTTTTTGAGCATGGATTTTAAAGTCTTTATTTCTTAATACAATACCACCTTTCACGCGCTCTGCCTTTAAGTTGCAAGACTCCATATTCAGACCTTGAGATAACTCTGATATATTTTTTCCCTCTTCAATAAATTTTTGCTTGGCTTGGCTACTCATTCCACACGCTTTTATATCAAGATAAGGCTCACAAGGCTCGTGGTTTTCCTCGATAATATGCTCTGCATAAGTCTTTTGCCTCTCATAATATGCAAAATCGAACGTACTTTCACATTTCCAACAACAAAAGTTAGTCGGGTGCTCTATAACCTTGTTCGCTTTGTCAAGTCCTATCAAGTGTATTGAATCTGTATCAGCATAACAAAAACGGTCATAATTCGCCATAGCGTGTCGAATTGTAAAATTCATGGCATAAGATGTAATAGCACTGCCTATAGGTATATAGCCGACTTTCTTTTCATGCTCTTCATGTAATATAAATCTAATAATACCATCTTCGTCAAGATAAGGCTCTTTATACGAGGAATTATCCGACATGGCAAATTTTCCGTAAAGATTATTTAAAAAGAGCTTTGCTTTCTGCCTTTTAAAACCTTTTGAGGTTCTCTTTTCTTCTCCGTATTTATCTATGTATTCGTCAAAAAACCCCTCTCTCGCGTAAAACCAAACATAATCATAAATGACCAAATCAAAAATATTATAAGTTTCTTGGAACAACTGCCAATCAGTACAAGTCATAGTGAGAGTAACATTGGTATCATGCATCTGTCCGTCAATATCACGATAATACCGATAATATTCACCCTTATATCTAATATTCGAACTGTATAAATTTTCATTCGCTTTATACAAGGCACTCTGTCTAATATGCAACCATGGGAACGCTCCTTTTTTAAGTTGAAAACGGCAATTGAAGCGGATAAAAAAATATTTATTAGTAGAACTTATAAGTTCATCGGGTGGCGCTCCCCTATGGTATTCTCCGTGACCGAACGGGTATTTGTTACCACTAATACTATGCATCATGGACGGGTATAGAGAGTTTACGTCGAGCACTAATCCCCAGCCAACTACCGTATGCGCATATCGGGGATTCACATAACACCAGCCACCATGGTATGCCTTGTGAATATAATCCCACTGATTCCAAACACATGTAACGGATTCGTCGAGATAATCTTCTCTGATATCGGGGAACAACTTATCATATTGTTTCTTTTCATAAAAGCCTTTAAATTCTGCCAAGCAACACGAACCTATTGTCAATTTATCATGTTTTTCATTGAACATCATCTCTAATGCTTCTTTTAACACTAGCACGTCATTTTCAATATACTTTTTCTCACTCTCTGATATCTCACAATAAGCATATCTTTCACCCTCGTACTCCATGTCTAATTTTTGGTGCTTTGTGCCATATGATTTCCCGATGTTTTTCAATGAGGAGGGCATAAGTTTTAAAGAGTTCCGTATTTCTAAAAAAGTCTTATTCCATTTCAGTTTTATCCAATACCAAGAACCCATATCAGATATGCAAGTTTGAAACTCTTTTGACATCATTTCTTTATCTTTACAGTGTACCCAACGCCACCCCTCTTTTAATAAAAAATCAACTATAAATGAACCGTCAAAAGCGAGATTATGAAAGTACAATATATTATTGCCTTTCATTGTCAAAAACCTGTTTAAAAAATCTCTTATCGAATGAGTTATTGTTACAGTTTCGGTATTGTCATATAAAGCCACATCAGCCGCACTCCATACTTCTGTACTGTCTTGTTTTTTACCTTTTTCTTGCTCTACTTTTTCACCCCATACCGTTGTCTCAAAGTCACAAGCCCAAAAGGTTATTTGCTTTTTTCGTGGCATTTATACTCACCTCTTTTTTATTCACTCTCAATAACAATATCTTGTTCCTGTAGAAATTCTTGAAAATCTTCTGTAGAACTAAGAACGCCCATTCTTTGCAAAATATTCCAAAACACAGCGTCAACAGTAGCTTTATCCATATACGGCTCGATTGGGAATGCCTCGGGTTCTTTAGCGTATGTATAAGCAAATAACGCTCTTTCTTTATCCGACGCATTAGCCAGTAAAGCGTCTGTTTTTTGTCTTAACCAATGTGCTGTTTTTGGTGCAAAACTTTCTAATGAATCATACCATGAATCAATAATATATTCATAGTCTAATACAGGTGTTGCTTCAATAACTATTATACCTGTCCTTTGTAACTTTTTCAATTCTTCAACCGTAGTATAACCTTGTATTCTAACATATTCCTGTTCTTGCGGAGTTAATTTTATAAAAACTCTGTTTCTTTCAAGAGCGTGTTTACGTCCATATTCTTTAGAAGTTATAGCCTCGCCAGTAAGCATATCAACAACCGTTGCATTTTTTCGTATTTCTTTTGCAGTCTGCTTTTTAATTCTATCAACGGAAGCTTGCTTTGGATTTTTTACTCGCTTAATTATCTTTACTTGTACACCTTGTTTTTGCTGATTTCTAACACGTGCTAAATAATTAGTGTATTCATGGGAATATTCTTTTTGAATAATCTCGGCTTTTGTTTGTTTCTTTTTTCTACGCTTATTTGCCATCTTTTAATCTCCCTCCTTTTGTACTTTTCTTAATAGTAAGCCGTGAGGGACACGCGTGTATTCAATACTGTCCCCTGGATGTATGTCTAAATCGCGGATAGCTTCTTTTGGTATCATGACGCGAGCGGTATAACCTCCCGTCCCGCCTTTTGTAAACATTACTTTGTAACGTAGTAATTGATTTGTTAATTTTGCCATCTGTTTATTCCTCCTTATAAAAGATTGAAAACTTTCCATGTGAACTGTGAAAAGTGCTCTGCTATAAATGAAACAGAAGATAAGAAAAGATATAATAAAAAGGTTGCCATGATAATGGCGGACAAAATACCTAAGAAAAAGGATATCTTTTCTAGTTTAGTGTATGGTTCTTTTTCTTCTTCTATAGGTATGCGCCTTTTTATCCAGTCTATTTCAGTTTCATGTAATGTTTCACGTGAAACATTTAAGTCATCTAGTTTATCGGGGGTAACAACTTTTGTATGACCGTCAAAACCTATAAACACATTTTCATGTGTTTCTAAATTTTCAACCCAATACGGAGGGTCTACTAATAAAGATATGTAGTTGTTTAGTGAGTTTTCAGTGTAGAAGTCGCGAAGTTCTACACCAAAATTAGTGATGTTATGAAGTCTGTATTTTACCATTTATTTACCCTCCTTTGAATAATATCTTTTTTCCCAACAATTACACAATTCACGCAATTTATTTTCTTCATTATCTCTCTCGTCCTCTGTGAAGTCTGATAGCTCTAAAAAAGTAGATATCCTACCAATTTGTATAGCCAGTGCTACTAAAGATTTATCGTATAAACCTAGCTCTATATCTTGTTTACATAATTCATACGCTATTTTATAT
>ERZ1034984.2455-NODE-2455-length-14845-cov-10.582826_pt1 | contig 14845 bp, 10 predicted proteins | sample MGYA00520589_ERZ1034984 | MGnify/ENA primary metagenome ERZ1034984 (study PRJEB33766, sample SAMN09781790) | gut metagenome | biome: gut microbiome | host: Homo sapiens | place: Madagascar | study: EMG produced TPA metagenomics assembly of the PRJNA485056 data... | reverse complement strand
ACTTAAGTTAGTTATATATATTGTTCTAAGCTTCTTTGAGCAGCTAGGTGACCTTGTACTTTTCAGCTAGGTAATCATCACTTTTTTTAGAAACTTATACGTTGTTTTTTTCTAACGTTTTAAGATAAACATTGCTTGTAGCAATATCCACATATTTAGCAAAAAGCTATTAGTACACTATCTTTACCGCCGCAAAATAAATATTTTTTTTCGAAATGCAAGCATTTTTTCTACACCTTTCTACACTCATCGCTATGCAACCGATTGCACAAACAGCAGTATTGAACAGTTGTTGTAACAGATAGAACCGAAGAGTCTAAGAAACGCAAAATCGGGGCTTGGTCTGACAAGCCCCGATTACTGCGTAAGCCAGATACTACCAAATGCGGTTTACAGCTGCTCCACATACTTCGCACACATTTCGGCGCAGCGCTCTCCATCCACGCCAGCAGAAACGATGCCACCAGCATAGCCGGCTCCCTCACCGCAAGGGAAGAGCCCCTGGATGCGGACATGCTGCAAGGTTTCACGGTCGCGAACAATGCGGACCGGGGAGGAGGTGCGAGTCTCCGTGGCTATCAATATAGCCTCGTTGGTCAGGAATCCATGCGCATTCTTACCGAAAGTCTTGAATCCTTCCTGCAGGCGCTTGCTCACAAATGGCGGCATCCAGAAATGCAACGGACTGGAGATCAGTCCCGGCGCATAACTGCTCTTAGGCAAGTCGTAACTCAAACGGTTGTTCACAAAGTCAGCCATACGCTGAGATGGTGCCGTCTGCTTCATATTGCCTTGCTGCCAGCACTGTTTCTCCAAAATCTCTTGGAAATACATCATATATAGTGAAGAGTGAGGAGTGAAGAGTGAAGAATCTTCTAGACCTTCTCGCTTGGCAAAGTCCTCACGTGCATGCCCGTTAGCTAAAGCATCATTCACAAACTGCTCGACATCCTCAGGATGCGTCTCCACCACCATACCAGAATTGCTCCAAGCCGTACCACGGTTGCTAGGACTCATACCATTGACCACCAATTGTTCTGGACCCGTAGCTGCAGGAATGACAAATCCACCCGGACACATACAGAAACTATACACGCCCCTGCCATCTACCTGGGTAACAAAACTATACTCGGCGGCAGGCAGATACTTGCCACGTCCATTCTTGTTGTGATATTGTATCTGGTCTATCAACTGGGAAGGATGCTCCAAGCGAACACCCACCGCAATGCCTTTCGCCTCGATGTCAATCTTGGCTGAAGCCAAATAGCGATACACGTCACGGGCACTATGCCCCGTAGCGAGGATGACAGGTCCGCGATAAGTTTCCTCGGCACCTGTCGCCAAGTTGACAGCTTCCACTCCAACCACTCTGTCAGAAGCCGACGCATCAATAGTAGTCGAAAGCTTGCCTTCGCTCTCCAATATCAAGCGTGTCATCTTGGTCTGGAAATGCACCTCACCACCACACTTGATGATAGTATTGCGCATATTCTCGATGACACGTGGCAACTTGTCGGTACCGATATGCGGATGGGCATCAGCAAGGATATTCGTGTTGGCTCCATGCTGACAGAATACATTCAATATTTTATCGACGCTACCACGCTTCTTGCTGCGAGTATAGAGTTTGCCATCGCTATAGGCTCCAGCACCGCCCTCACCAAAACAGTAGTTGCTCTCACCATCCACCTTTTGTGTCTTGGTGATGTTGCTGAGGTCTTTCTTGCGCTCACGCACATCCTTGCCTCGCTCCAGCACGATAGGGCGATAACCCAACTCTATCAGTCGCAAGGAGGCAAAGAGACCGCCGGGTCCCTCTCCCACCACAATGACAAGTGGGCGACTGCTCACATCGGGATATTCGGTGTGAACATACTGGTCGTCTTGAGGAAACTCATTGATGTAAGCACGCACCTTCAGATTGACGAAGATGGTACGCTGGCGTGCATCGACGCTTCGCTTCAACACACGCACTTGGTTCAGAGTTCTGACATCCAAGCCTTTCTCCTTGGAGAGATAACGCTTGATGCCTTCCTCACTAGCTGCCTGTTCGGGCAGAATCCTGATTTGGTATTCTTGAATCATATTCTTTGCATATTAAATCTCTATCTCTCCCAACACCTCATGAGTATCAAGGTGAAACATCGTCACCTTGCCATCTTCTAGCGTGGCTAGAGTTGGCGGATTGCCCCCCTTAGGGAAGGTGATACTACCGGTATTGACCACGAGGCGCTGGATAGGTGCCTTACCTTCCTGCAATGATGGCACTTCGATATGAGAAAGCTCCCAAAGGTGAGAATGTCCATAGATGATAGCATCGTAGGGTCCCTTTGGCATGTTCTCCTTATTATATATATGTCCATGAGTGAGGAGGTAGCACTTGCCACCATCCACCAACAGGGCGTAAGTCTCCATGATTGGGAAATCGAGCAACATCTGATCGACCTCCGCATCACAGTTGCCACGCACGGCGATAATCTTGTCTGCCAATCGGTTGAGACGCTCCACGATACCTTTCGGGTCGATGCCCTCCGGGATGCGATTGCGAGGACCATAGTTGATGATGTCGCCCATGATGCACATCATATCGCAATGGCTCTGCTCGAAGAAGTCGAGCGCTTTCTCCAAGGCTGGCAAACAGCCATGTATATCTGAAAACAAGAGATATTTCATATAGGGAATCTTATAACAGAGGGAGACAAAGCTCCCTCATGATTTACTTTTTCAATACGGGTTCGCAAGTCATATCGACACCCAACTTCTTGAAGATCTTCTGATCTACCTCACTCAGCATCACGGTGCAATGTGCCTGACAACCACGTAGTTTAGGCAACTGTTCCAAAGCCTTCTTGCAGTTCTCGTCATTCTCAGAGAGCACGGAGAGAGCCACAAGCACCTCATCGGTATGAAGACGTGGGTTATGACCACCAAGATAACTGATCTTGGTATGCTGGATAGGTTTGATCATCGACTGAGGAATCAACTTGAGTTCGTGGTCGATGCCGCCCAAATGCTTCATCACGTTGAGCAACAAAGCAGCACTACAACCGAGCAGTTCACTGCTATGTCCACAGATGATGGTACCATCCTCCAGTTCGATAGCTGCTGAGGTATGCTCCGTCTCCTTCTTGTGGTTCTTGGCAGCCACAGTCACCTTGCGATAATCGGTATTGATCTTTGCCTGGTTGAAAAGCATCTGTATCTTGGTAATCTCAGCCTCGTTGCAAGCGCCCATCGCCAACTTATTGGTAGCGGCATAGTAGCGACGAACAATCTCGTTCTTGCTAGCCTCGCAACAAACCTCGTCGTCAGAGATGCAGAAGCCCACCATGTTGACACCCATATCTGTAGGCGATTTGTAAGGATTGCTGCCATAGATGCCCTCAAACAAGGCGTTGAGCACAGGATAGATTTCTACGTCACGATTATAATTGATGGCAATCTTATTGTATGCCTCCAAGTGGAATGGGTCAATCATGTTGACATCGTTGAGGTCGGCGGTAGCTGCCTCATAAGCGATGTTGACAGGATGCTTCAGAGGGAGATTCCATACAGGGAAAGTCTCAAACTTAGCATAGCCAGCACGCACGCCACGCTTGTTCTCATTGTAAAGTTGGCTCAAGCAGACAGCCATCTTGCCACTACCAGGACCAGGAGCAGTCACGATAACCAGAGGGCGCTCAGTTTCTACATAATCATTCTTTCCGAAACCGTCATCAGAAGCAATCAGGTTGACATCATGAGGATAGCCCTCGATGAGATAATGACAGTAGGTTTTGATACCATCACGTTCCAAGCGCTGCTTGAAAGCTGTAGCAGCAGGCTGACCGTTGTAATGAGTAATCACAACAGAACCCACCATAAAACCACGGTTTTGGAACTCGCCACGAAGACGGAGTACATCCTCATCATAAGTGATACCCAAGTCGGCACGCTTTTTATTCTTCTCAATATCTGCAGCACTAATCACGATAACAATTTCAATGCTATCACTGATTTTCTGGAACATACGGAGCTTACTATCTGGCTGGAAACCAGGCAATACGCGACTTGCATGATGGTCATCGAAAAGCTTTCCTCCTAATTCCAAATAGAGCTTTCCGTCAAACTGTGAGATTCTTTCCTTGATATGTTCGGATTGAATCTTCAGATACTTCTCGTTATCGAATCCTATCTTCATATTCTTTTTACTGATATAACTAATTCTCTATTGATTGAACAAATCGAGTGCAAAAGTACAAAAAACTATCGAAATATCAAAAAAAAATTGTACCTTTGCACACAAAAAAGTAAAAAACAACAAGAATGATGAACGGAATTTACACAATTAAAATATAACCGACAATGGAAAAGAAATTACGTACAGCTTCCATCTGTGTACAGGGAGGCTATCAGCCAAAGAATGGTGAGCCTATTGAAGTGCCTATCATTCAGAGTACAACATTTAAGTATGACAATTCTGAAGAGATGGCTATGCTCTTCGATCTTAAGAAAGAAGGATATTTCTATACCCGTCTCCAGAACCCTACCAATGATGCTGTAGCGCAGAAAATAGCACAGCTTGAAGGTGGCGTGGGTGCTGTGCTGACAAGTAGCGGTCAGGCTGCCAACTTCTATGCCGTTTTCAATATCTGCGAAGCTGGCGACCATATCGTGACTTCCAATGAGATTTATGGTGGCACCTTCAATCTCTTCGGTGTAACACTCAAGAAACTCGGCATAGAATGTACATTCGTCAATCCTAACGATAGCGAGGAAGAAATCCAGAAAGCATTCCGCCCTAACACAAAGGTTGTCTTCGGCGAGACCATCAGCAACCCTGGATGTGCCGTTCTTGACATTGAGAAGTTTGCCCGCATCGCCCACAAAAATGGTGTTCCGCTGATTGTTGACAATACTTTTGCCACTCCTATCAATTGCCGCCCTTTTGAATGGGGAGCTGACATCGTAACACATTCTACTACCAAGTATATGGATGGAACTGCATCTCAGGTGGGTGGTGTAGTAGTAGATAGTGGTAACTTCGACTGGATGGCGAATGCAGAAAAGTTCCCAGGTCTTTGCACACCAGATGACAGCTATCACGGTTTGACATACGTGAAGGCATTTGGCAAGATGGGTTATACCACTAAGCTCGTTGCCCAGCTGATGCGCGATCTTGGTAGTATCCCAGCCCCTATGAACTCATTCATCCTCAACCTGGGTTTGCAGAGTCTGCATCTGCGTATGCGCCAGCACTGCGAGAATGCTCAAAAGGTGGCTGAATTCCTGCACAACGACCCTCGCGTAGCTTGGGTTCATTACAGTGGACTGAAAGACGATACCTATTACGAACTTGCTCAGAAATACATGCCAAATGGAACCTGTGGTGTCATCGCCTTTGGTTTGAAGGGTGACCGTGAAACAGCAATCAAGTTCATGGATTCGCTCGATATGATCAACATCGTGACTCACGTAGCGGATGCCCGCACCTGCGTACTCCATCCAGCCAGTCATACCCACCGCCAATTGACAGATGAGCAGTTGAAAGAAGCTGGCGTAGCTCCAGACTTGATCCGTCTCTCAGTAGGTATTGAAGATGTGGAGGATATTCTGGATGATATCAAGCAGGCTTTGGATCAGATTTAAGACAAATAGGATACATAACAACAAAGCAACATTATAACAGTAAAATTAGGAACATGATTAAAGCAATGATTTTAGCTGCAGCTGCACTCACGATGAGTACCACTACAGTTGATGCACAAACTATGATTCAAAAGAATGAGATCAAGGTAGATAACCGCCTGATGACTCCTGAGGCTCTCTGGGCTATGGGACGTATCGGCGGTGCCGAGGCTTCACCCAACGGCAAGCAAATCGTCTATCAGGTAGGCTACTACAGCGTAAAGGAAAACAAGAGCCACCAGATGCTCTTCGTGATGGATGCCAACGGCAAGAACCAGAAGGCATTGACCACCGACGCCAAAAGCGAGAGCGATGCTACTTGGATGAACGGCGGACAGAAGATTGCCTTCATCCGTGAGGGTCAGCTCTGGAGCATGAACGCCGATGGCTCCGACCGCAAGCAGCTCACCCACGACAAGGCTGGCATCGAGGGCTACAAGTTCTCTCCAGACGGCAAGAAGGTAATCCTCATCAAGGAGCTGCCTTACAATGGCACTATCCAGAAGAATCCTTCCGATCTTCCTTTGGCTACCGGTCGTCTGGTCACCGATATGAACTATCGTCACTGGGACCACTACGTGGAGAGCATCCTTCATCCTTTCGTAGCCGACGTGGCTGAAGACGGAACCATCAATGAGGGCGAGGACATCCTCAAGGGCGAACCATTCGAGTGCCCTATGGCTCCATTCGGTGGCATCGAGCAGTTGGCTTGGAGCCCAGACTCCAAGTCTATCGCCTATACCTGCCGCAAGAAGGAAGGCGTTCAGTATGCCATCTCCACCGACTCTGACATCTATCTATATAATATAGGTACGCGCGAGACCAAGAACCTCTGCAAGGAGGCTGGCTACGTGGAGCCTAAGATTGACGCTACCAAGAGCATGAGAAACCAGGCTGTGAATGCCCCTGAGAATCTGAAGAACAATCCTGGTTACGACACCAATCCTCAGTTCTCTGCCGACGGCAAGTACATCGCATGGCAGAGCATGGCTCGTGATGGATATGAGAGCGACCGCAACCGTCTCTGCGTATATGACCTCGCCACAGGTCAGAAAAACTACGTGACCGAGAAGTTCGACTCCAACGTCGAGGGCTTCACATGGAACAAAGACTCCAAGAGCTTCACCTTCATCGGTGTATGGCACGGAACCCTGAACCTCTACCAGACCAACCTGAAGGGCGAGGTGAAGCAAATCACCAACGACTGGGCTGACTACGGAAGCGTGGCTCTCGCCAACAACGGCAACAAGATTCTCGCCACCCGTGCTAGCATGTCTCATCCTACCGACATCTACATGGTGACACCAGGTAAGGACAGCAAGAGCACCAAGGTGGAGCAGATTACCCATGAGAACGACCACATCTTAAACCAGTTGAACCTCGGCAAGTGCGAGCAGCGCTGGGTAAAGACTACCGATGGCAAGCAGATGTTGGTATGGATTATGTTGCCATCCAACTTCGATGCCAACAAGAAGTACCCTACTCTCCTCTTCTGCGAGGGTGGTCCTCAGAGCCCAGTGAGCCAGTTCTGGAGCTATCGTTGGAACATCCAGATCATGGCAGCCAATGGTTATGTTGTCGTATTGCCTAACCGCCGTGGTCTCCCTGGCTTCGGCAGTGAGTGGAATGAGAAAATCAGTGGCGACTGGACAGGTCAGTGCATGAACGACTATCTCTCTGCCATCGACGATGCAGCCGAGAACTTGCCTTACGTTGACAAGGATCGCTTGGGTTGCGTAGGTGCAAGCTTCGGTGGTTTCTCAGTATATTACCTTGCCGGTCATCACAACAAGCGCTTCAAGGCATTCCTCTCTCACGATGGTGCCTTCAACTTGGAGAGCATGTACACCGACACCGAGGAGGCTTGGTTCTCCAACTGGGAGTATGATGACGCATATTGGAACAAGGACCAGACCGCCAATGCCAAGAAGACTTACGAGAACAGTCCTCACAAGTTTGTTGACCAGTGGGACACTCCTATCCTCTGCATCCATGGCGAGAAAGACTACCGCATCAATGCCAACCAGGGCATGGGAGCCTTCAATGCAGCTCGCTTGCGTGGCATCCCAGCCGAACTTCTCATCTTCCCAGACGAGAACCACTGGGTATTGAAGCCACAGAATGGTATCCTCTGGCAGAGAACCTTCTTTGGCTGGCTCGATAAGTGGTTGAAGAAATAAACATACTAGAAAATAAGCATACACATCAGTAAGCATACTACAATACGAGAAAAGGGCTATCCTCACGGACAGCCCTTCTTTCATATTATACAAAAACATTATGAATTTTATTTAATTAGCGAACAAGATTCGATATATTGTTACTATCTACTTTTTACTAATCTATCTAAAAGTTTCAAATCAGCTATAAGTCAAATCACTTATAGGCGAAGCCTCTGCTTTTCACGGTGCAAAGATACAACGATTTTTTGGATGCCGCAATACCTAAAAATGAGGGTTTTGCGACAATACCTAGTAATGATGATAGTTTTGACTCAGCTTTCTCCATTTTCTTTTAGACGGTTAGGACGGTCATTTTCTGACCAAAGAAGAACCTTGCACATTCTGATTTCCAGCAACTTGCACGACATACACCGCCGATGGCAGCCCCGAGAGGTCGATGCGACACTCTTGTTGCCCCACGCTCATCTTTTCAGTTTTCAGTTTGATGCCAGCCGTATTATAGACAGAAACCATTAGCAAAGAAGTGGCAGGAGCATCCAATCGCACGACAACTTGATCGCCCTCGACACCCATCTTGGCACACTTGGGCTGATATTGACTAATCTCGGAAATGCCATCCAACTGCAATGCAACCAACAAGCCACGATAGACATCAATCTCTCCATATCCCCAATCATTATTCGGCACCTCACGACTCTCATCCAAAGGCTTGCTCGTCTTCTTGATAATCTCCATCACATCCTGGCGATTCAGCGTAGGATTGGCTTGCAACCACAAGGCAACAGCTCCACCCACCACAGGTGATGCCATCGAAGTTCCCGCATTATTATTCCATGCATACGTGCGACCTTGATAATCAAAATGAGCCACGTCAGAATTCAAGATGTCATTCGCCGTCGGATGAGATTCCTCATAAAAGCTACTATATGAAGCCACCACATTACTGCCTGGAGCCACCACGTCTGGCTTGACAAGCCCTGCAAAAGTAGGTCCTTGGGAGGAATAATCTGCCAAGCTGCCAATGGGCCTTACCTGGACATTTTGCTTGTTGCCATTCAAATCTATCGAATAAGTATGGTTGATGGTTGCCCCAACGCAGATGACACTTCCAAAAGCCGATGGCGCATTGATGCTATGCGTGCCATCGACATCAGTCAGACTGGGATCGACAGAGCTAACGTACATATTGCCTGAACCATGAAATACCTCCACATCCGCATCAGCACCCATTGTTTGATAAGAAATATAATTACCTGTGCCTATCTTCTCCTCGTCATCAGTCTTGACAATCCAGTCATAACAGATTTCATCGGGATGATACACAGACGGATAGGCACCGATGATCAACTCATATTGCTTGCCAGCCACTACCAAGTTGACAAAATAGGTTGAATCAGGCGCCTCCAACACCTGCTCGCTAGTCACATCTATCGGGGTTGGATGAGTCTTGCCTTCATAGATACTAGTTCGGAAAGTGAAGGGCTGAGCCGACTTGGCGATATGATACACGTAGGAGCGAGAATTATTGGCAAAGAAGCCAGCACTCTCCTTCCCGACAGGCTTGTGCATATAGTATTTCAAGTGTCCATTATTACCAGCCGAAGAAACAATCACATGCCCCGGAATGCTCGTCAAGCTATCCAACACCTCATTGTACAAGACATCCTCGCCATCAAAATCCTGACCTGCGCCCTCACTGAAAGAAATGACGCATGGCTTGCCAACTTTGTCTGCATAGTCAAAGATGTACTTGAAGCCAAGTGCATCCATGGCATAAGTAAACTTACTAAGTTGTGACGGAGCGATAAGTGCTTGATTCTCAGATGTCGCATTAGCTACCAAACAGATGTCGCTCTCGTATGCCACGCCATGATATTTGCCTGGCACCACCATAGGTACCCCCTCGCCACCACTGCCTGCCGCTATACCAAGTGTATGAGTGCCATGCGTCTGGTCATGCCCATCTGTGGAGCAGCCCTGAGCCAGCAAGGCCTCCTCACCCACGAAGTCCCTTCCCACAGGCAAAGTGCTCTGGAGAGTATCAGAAGAAATCATGTCCCAGAGAGCCTTGATACGATACTCCGACATACGCATATCATAGAAATTGGGATGGGTTAGATCGAAACCAATGTCCATTATACCCATCACCACTCCCTTGCCCGTATATGCTTGCGGAAGACTTCTACCTTCATAAACAGGGATGGCGTTCACCTGCACAATGGCAGAATCCATCGTACACTTCGTGCTCATATTAGCCTCAATACGAAGCACCTGCGGAAGAGAAGACAACTTTGCCAGTCGTGGCATAGGAAGTGAGGCGATATACACGTTACCCCACCGAGCATACATCCGACATCCTTGACTGCGCAAAAGATCGGCATCGGCATGTGCTAACTTGACGAAAGCCGTCGTGAAAAGTTCTTCCTCTGGTTGTTTAGGATGAAGACTCTTGGATTGCAAAATCGTTCCTCGCCTCTGTTCCGCCCTCTGTTCCAACACATAACGACGGAGCATAGGTGACAACTTCGACAGACAAGCTTGCTGGGCAAAAGCCATTTGCCCTGCCATCCATCCTAGCAATATATAAATAAGAGTTCGTTTCATGGAGGCAAAGTTAAGGGAAAACTGGCAAATAAGCAAATATTTGGGAAAAGAAATCGAGCGAAAACAAAAAAAAACTGCGTGCCGGCAATACCAACACACAGTTTCTATCATTTATTCTCTCTCTTTTAATATGTATTCTTATCAATTACTTGATGACGCCACGGTTCTTGAGAGTAGTGTTCAAGAGCATCAAGTACTTGCGATACTGCTTGTCATTGAGGATTGAGTGCATGTACTTCAAGTCCTTGTTGATAGCCTTACCTACCATAGCATCACGCTCCTCAGCTGGAGCAACTGCTGCGTTCATCATCTCAGCAGAGAAGTTCTTGTGAACATCTGCTACAGCCTCAGCCTGATCGATGTTGAGAGCCAAAGCATCAGCCAAACTGCTCATGTTGACGTTCATGTTGTAAGCTGCTGTTGCGTTTGTTGCGCTTGCGTTCTCATCTGCTGCAAAAGTAGTTGTCATACTCAACAATGCTACTGCCAAAACTACTAACTTCTTCATAATCTTTTTACCTTTCTTTACTTTGTGAGCCTCATCATTTACAGACTGGCTCGTTTTACATTATCCTAAAAACTTAACTTTGTCATTTTCTTTTTGACGCTGCAAAGATACGAACTTTTCACTGTGTCCGCAAACTTTTCTGGGAAAAAGTGAGAAATTCTCACCATTTCTTGATATAAATCAAAGGAATATGCTACGAATCTGTTACAAATCGTCATTTTATCACAAAATAGGCTTTCAAAATGAAAGGAAAAGCAAGAGATTTCCAACTTTCCTCACTTTTCAGGCAAACTATCCCTCCTTATCGGCTAAACATCCCTACCTACCCCGTTCTAAAAAAGTCCCGACATTTTTAGAAAAACCTCGGGACGTTTTTCCAAAAACCTCGGGACGTTTTAGAAAAAGCCTCTCTTGGGTTTCTGAAAGACACCGCTACAAAATCTCCGAAGGGAGCCCCACAAGGGAGAGAAAAAACACTATTCGATGGATATTTCGTCTTTTTTCTTCGTCTATGTCGATTTTTTATTGTACCTTTGCATATCATATAATTAAAATAATGTATATGGAAGAACAAAATCATATAGATAAAGCGCTTGCTTTCATGGAAAGCCTGGAGAAATTGGGCAATCAACTCAAGGCGGCTGAAGACCATCAGAAACTGCTGTTGGCAAGAATGCTCGACCTGAAGAAAGAGGAAAAGACCGACTCTGAAGAATATGCTCACCTCTCCCAGCAAAGCAAAGGGCTGCAAGACCTCATCGACAAATGGCGTCCTATCTACTTGGAGCGAATGGAGATGGTGAAAGGCATCCAAAGAAGAAAGCGCAGCAAGAAATAACCCTCCCCTCTCATCCATAATAATGAGAGACGGAACAGACAGAAGACAATAATAAAAACAAGATAAACAATGGAAACAAAAAACAAATTTATCGTTTTGTCATACTCTTTGTATGACACTACAAAAGGTGACGATGGTAACGAGGAGTTGATTGAGAAGACACAGGAAGATCGTCCTTTCATCTTCGTCAGTGGCATGGGAGCTACCCTCCCTTCTTTCGAGGCTCAGGTAGTCAACCTCAACAAGGGTGACGAGTTCGACTTCGAGTTGACTCCAGACCAGGCTTACGGTGAGCACATCGAGGAGCGTGTCATCGAGTTGGACAAGCAAATCTTCACCATCAATGGTCAGTTTGACGCTCAGCACGTACAGGTAGGTGCAGTCCTCCCTCTTCAGAACGAGGATGGCAACCGTTTCTTGGGCCTCGTCCTCGCCATCAGCGATGACAAGGTGAAGATCGACCTCAACCACCCATTGTCTGGCAAGAAGCTCAACTTCTGCGGCGAGGTTTTGGAGAGCCGTGAGGCTACAGCCGAGGAAGTGGCTCACATGGCTAAGCTCATGAGCGGCGAAACTGGTGGTGGCTGCGGCGGTAACTGTGGCGACTGCAAGGACGGCGGTTGCAAGGATGGCAACTGCGGTGAAGGCGGCTGCGAGAACTGCGGCAAGTAATCATATCGTAATAAATACAGAATGGGGCTTATGCCCCATTTTTTTAATCATATCAATATAAAGATGAGAAATACATTTGGCAATCTCTTTACGCTCACCACTTTTGGTGAAAGCCATGGCGTGGCGGTCGGCGGTGTCATCGATGGATTCCCTGCCGGCATCGAAATCGACATGGATTTCGTGCAGAGCGAACTGAATCGTCGTCGCCCAGGACAAAGCCACATCACCACTTCTAGAAACGAGGCTGACAAGGTGGAGTTCTTGAGCGGTGTCTTTGAGGGGAAGTCAACGGGCACCCCTATCGGTTTCGAGGTACGCAACACCAACCAGCATTCTCAGGACTACGAGAACATGCGTTGTCTCTTCCGTCCTTCCCATGCCGACTACACCTATCACGAGAAGTACGGCATCCGTGACCATCGTGGTGGCGGTCGCTCCTCTGCTCGCATCACCATCGCTCGTTGCGTAGGTGGCGCATTGGCGAAGTTGGCACTCCGACAGTTGGGCATCAGCGTTACCGCATATACTTCACAGGTAGGCAACATCGCCCTCGACAGAGATTACTACAAGTATGACCTCAACACGATAGAGGACAACATCGTGCGCTGTCCAGACCAAGAGAAGGCGAAGGAGATGGAAGATCTCATCGCATCCGTCAAGGCTGAAGGCGACACCATTGGCGGTGTCATCGCTTGCGTCATCAAGGGCTGTCCAGTGGGATTGGGCGAGCCTGAGTTCGACAAGTTGCACGCCCAGTTGGGTGCAGCGATGTTGGGCATCAACGCCGTCAAAGGTTTCGAGTATGGTGAAGGCTTCGAGGGTGTCACTACCAGGGGCAGCGAACAGAATGATGTGTTTGTACCTACCGATGGCAAGGACATCACAACGAAGACCAACCACAGCGGTGGCATTCAGGGTGGCATCAGCAACGGACAAGACATCTACTTCCGAGTAGCTTTCAAGCCTGTGGCAACCATCCTGACAGAGCAACACACCGTTGATCTCGAAGGCAACCCTACCCTTCTGAAGGCACGTGGTCGTCACGATCCATGCGTTTTGCCTCGTGCCGTACCAGTCGTGGAGGCAATGGCAGCCATGGTCATCCTCGACAACTATTTGTTGAATAAAACCGTGAAATTATAAGGAGTAAGCTTCATCATAGAACGAAGCTTACTTCATAACGCAATGAAGCCTACTTCGACAAGCATCGAAGTAGGCTTCATTTTTAAGAGATTTACGCTGTCATTTGCTTCAACTTCTTCAAGAGAGCAAACATAACTATAGCACTAATCAAACAGAGCGCAATCAAAATACCCCAGTTATACATCAAAGGAATCTTATTCCAAAGCATAGATGGGATTGAACTCAAATAGTTACCGATAGCTGTTGCTACAAACCAGCCACCCATCATCAACCCCTTATACTTAGGAGGTGCTACCTTAGAAACAAAGGCTATGCCCATAGGAGAAAGCAGTAACTCTGCAAGAGTCAAGGTGAAATAGGTGGAAATCAACCATCCAGGAGACAAGACACTCTGGGTGTTATCCCCCAAATCCACTGGCGAAATCAAATCAGTCGAAGCTAAGGTAATCACACCAAAGCCAAGAGCTGCCACCAACATACCCCAAGCGATACGAGTTGGAGCACTCACTTCCTTGCCCTTCTTGGTGAGTGTACCAAAGAACAGCATGCTGAATGGAGTCAATGCGACAACAAAGAACGGATTGAACTGTTGGAAATCAGAAGGCTGACCCATCGTAGGATTCTCCATTCTCATAAAAAGCAAGATGGCTACCCCCCACAAGACAACAGTTGAAATACCACAAATCATCTTATTCTTGGTCGTCTTCGCCTGGAATGCGCCAAAACCAGTGTAAACAGATAGTGCGATGAGAGCCAAGCTAAAAATATTAAACCATACGCGCATACCACCGCTCACGGTCAAATTAGTATATTTTTTGGCAAAGAAAGTCAAGGCAGAACCATTCTGATGGAAAGCCATCCAAAAGAAGATAACAACTGCGAAAACAAGCAACAAGGCAATGACGCGATCTTTCTCTTGCTTTGGAGTAAGAACCTCGACATTGCCCTCCTGCTCCTTGGCTTGCTTAGCTGTAACGTCAGCATGCTTGAACCATGAACGGCAAGCAAAATAAATGATGGCAGATACGACCAAGGAAACGCAAGCTACGCCAAAGCACAAGCCATAAGCACCATAAAGTGCCTTCAAATATTCAGGATTGGTATTGGCAGCATCATACACGAAGCCAAATTGACCGAGATACACATTCGTTATCCACTTCGCCATAGAAGGTGCGAACATAGCACCGATGTTAATTGCCATGTAGAAAAGGCTGAACGCATCGATACGAC
>ERZ1034984.2449-NODE-2449-length-14874-cov-14.502935_pt1 | contig 14874 bp, 7 predicted proteins | sample MGYA00520589_ERZ1034984 | MGnify/ENA primary metagenome ERZ1034984 (study PRJEB33766, sample SAMN09781790) | gut metagenome | biome: gut microbiome | host: Homo sapiens | place: Madagascar | study: EMG produced TPA metagenomics assembly of the PRJNA485056 data... | reverse complement strand
TTTTTGCATTTTGACATGCTGAAATCCATAGTCCTCCCAGATGTTACAGAAATCGGGGAAAATGCTTTTTCAGATTGTCCAGGGCTTCAAAAAGTAGTTTTAGGCAATCTTACAAAAGTATATGGTAATGTCAGAAATAATGGTATCTTTGATTATTGTGAAACCCGGTTCATCGATTTGGTTTTGTCAAAAGACCAGAAAGTTATGAATGATGGCGAAGCCGAAGGTAGGTATTGTTGGACTGCTGATATTATTACAGATTATGATCTTAGTAATGAACATGTCAGCAAAAAATTCCTTGGGTATGAATTTAAGTCCATAACGTGTAGATATAAATTTGAATAATAAAGTAGATTATTTAACTCCTAAGCTGGGCAAGGAGTATAAGTTGCTCAGCAACATATATTCACCCGCACTTCACGGGAAAACGACAAGGGTCTATATGCCACGATGAGAGGTGGGCGTATAGACCCTTTTTGTTCCAATATGAAGTTTCTCCATTGTTTCTAATTATTTATGCTCTTGTTTATAAAATTCTGCCAACTATTTTTGCCTATTCTTGCCATCAAAGCCTCACCAAGTTCATACACTTTGGTTTCTTTAAGCGCAGGAAAATAATGTTGTTCCCCTGGTTGAGAGTCCTTGGCTTTTGCATTGACAATAGCTTGATCCATAAGCTTTACATATTCTGTTGCTGAGAATCCACCTGTGGTGAGTTTTGACAAAGCGACCTTAACGTTGTGAGACTTAGAACAATCTATATCTTTCAAATCTGTAAGTTTGTGATATAGAAGCCATACCTCAAAACAAGGATTACTGATAGCGATATGACATCCCAGGGTGTTTGTGCAAAAACTCCCCAATTCTTTTATCATATCAATTGGCCATTTGTCCACGTCAATAACGCACACCGCACGCCTCCGCACTACTCAGAGAGGTTGTTGACGTGAGTGCGGTCTTGTGCGGTGTTCGTGCGGTCTAATGTAAACACCGCACAAGCGCAATATATTGTGCTTCAGTGAGTTATGCATACTTTAGTGCGGTGTGCGGTATAAATGAAAATTGCGTTGTCAGATTGTTGCTGAGACTGTCTGGCGAGGACAGTTTCCCTGTCTCGTCGAGACAGCCTGACTTTCTACGGCAGACAGTCTCCGCAATGTAGCCTTGCGAATTATAGCTCTTTACTAGCTTCGGTAAAAGCTTTCATTATTTTTGTTGGACGTTTGTTACGGAAAGCTCCAAGTTTATATCCTCTGTCTATTTCTGGAGCCCAATAAAAAATTCCATGACAATGATTGCTAGTTTCAGTGCGCAAAGCTTTGATGAAGTTTTTTAAGAAAGTATATCCTTCTTCAGGATAATCTGCATCATATCCTGTTTCAACAACAATTGATTCTTTGCCAAACTTCTTGAATATTCCATTGATGTTATTGATGCAGTCTATGATAGTATGTTCATCTTTAGCCTCCAGTTTTTGTTCTTGATCCCAGTAAGGATAACAACTTAGTCCAACCATATCAAAAACAACATGGTATTTCTCAAATGCATTGAGTATCTTATTGTATCTGATAGGGTCAACACCTCCATCAATATGTATCATAGTTTTTGCATTGGGCAAAATTTCCTTAGAAGCCTCACAGCCAACTTGGGTAAGACCTGCATATTGCTCCATATTACTTTCAGCCCTTCCCATTTCCCACAACATACCATGGGTGGTCTCATTTCCTATTTCTACCCAACGAACATCAATGTTATGAGTTTTAAAAAGCAGTAGCACCTCTTTGGTATGTTGAGCAACAGCCTTTTTCATCTGTTCGTAATCATAATTTTTCCAAGCCTCAGGGATAGACTGGTGTCCAGGATCAGCCCAGGTATCACTGTAGTGCAAGCTTAGCATGACAGGCATTCTTAATTTTTTAGCCCTTTTCGCAAGTATTAATTGGTCTTCTTTGGAGCACCAACCATTTTTGGGATTAACCCAGATGCGAAGTCTGACAGCATTTAATCCCATATCTTTCATCATCGCAATTTCTTCCTGCTCTTCACCTTGGAAATTTAAAAGTTTGTTTCCCATTTTTTCAGACATCGTTGCTCCTGCAACATCTGCTCCAAGCCAAAAGACATTTTGGCTTGAGGCTTGCAAGGCAAGCCCCAAACTGAAAAACATTGTAATTAAAAAACAAAAAACTTTATTCATATCTTCTATTTTTTAGGACCATCATAATTGTCACGCGTGTAATATTGGGTGAGTTTATAACCACTAGCTTCTGCTTGTTGGACAGCATAGTCTGGTATCGGAAAATATTCACTCGATGGGGCTCTTCCCATTTCTGCCATTTTAGTATAATATTTATTGAAACGAATTAAATCAATTTTCCTACACGTCTCATAATATAATTCATGTCCTCGTTCCATAAGCAATGCATCTAAGAAACTTTCAACAGATGCCGTTTGAGAAGTTGTTAAATCTGGCAAGCCTGCACGATGGCGAACTTGATTGACACAATCTATTGCAGATTGAGAAACAGTATTGTGTGCTCGTACATCTGCTTCGGCATAAAGAAGTAATACGTCTGCCCATCTTGCTAGAGGAATGTCGGTGCTCTGAAATGATGTCGCTGTTTCTATAGGATATTTGTTGACAATAAAACCATCCCAACGATTGCCTAGGTCTTTTTCAGTAACCCATCCAAATTGGCTGCTATAATAGCTTGTTATAATGGTTTCTGCTCGTTTGTCACCAGGCTCAAATGTATCGTAGAATTGTTTTGAAATGTTGAAAACCATTCCCCATCCACCACCTTGGTTTACAAATGGAGTAGGGTTCCCTTTGTCATCATACTTAGCAGCGTCCCATGGTACTGCATACCAAGAGAAAGGATTGAAATTGCCTTCGCTTCCTGAGCCCGTGGCATTGTTGTTACAACATACAGACATAATGGTCTCACAGTTGAATTTATGGGCGATTTTAAATTGTTCTGCATAAGGATTTTCTCCTTCTTCAAACAATTTGTAGTTACCTGTAAATGTCTTGAACAAGTCATAAGCCTTTTGATAGTATCCATCCATATGGTAGCCTTCGTTGAGATAATGTCTCATTAAGCAAAAGCGTGCATAGTCAGCAGTATAGCGTCCTTTTTCCTTTTGGGTCTCAGCTACATGGTTCACCGCATACTCTAAGTCGTCAGTGATGTATTGGGTCATAACATTTAAGTCTGGACGTTCTAGATGAGATTCATTGATTGTGTCTCCCAGTTCTGCCGCATCAACGATAACTGGAACAGGACCAAACATATGGAGCATATAATACATCATCATGCCACGGCATAAACGTGCCTCTCCGACAAACTCTTGTTTTTTGTCTTCGGGTAATATCTCTGTTGGGGCATCTTCTAGTTGACTGATGATTTGTGTAAATCTACTGATATCCCTAATCTTTTCGAAATGGTTAGGTGCGCCAGTTGCTCCACGTCCCAATAATTTTAAGTCGTCAAACTGTGCTTCTCCTAAAGTTGACCACAACCATCCCCAAGATCCGATTTTCCATCCTGTTCCTTCGTCGGAAGTAGTGTCGAAGCATCTTTGTAATCCTCCTTCTGGCACATAGAAATTATACTGATTACTAGAATAATTATAAGTCCAATTTACCGAAAATGGAATATAACATCCCAACATATAATTTTCGTAGTCAGAGGCTGTCGAAGGAAAGTTAGTGGTAGATAATTTACCATAAATTTTGGCATCGAAGTCATTTTCACAACTAATTATTCCAAGAGAACTTACACATAGTGCCACTATGCTAAATATGATATGAATATGTTTCATAATAAAAATATTTAGTGTATTTGTTTAGAATTGTACTTTCACACCTATAGAATAGGTACGTGTCATAGGATACTCAGCTTTTCCACCTTTGTAGCTTCCACCTGTGGTAACTTCTGGGTCAAAAGTTTTAAAGCTAGTAAATGTGAGAGGGTTTTGGGCATCTATATACAAACGAATGTTGTTGATGCTATTGCGTAACACCCCTAAAGTCTTGGCATCGAAAGTATAGCCCAAAGTGATATTTCTTACACGCAAGAAACTGGCATCTTGATAATAAACATCGGTTCCAGCTCCTCCAGGAAGAGATACAGTTGACAAACGGGCGGCAATGCCTGGTAAATTTCCATTTGGATTATTTTGGGAATTATATACATCTTTGATGATAGTTCCTTGGTTACTTGTTTGGTTCGCCAATTCTCGTCCATCACTCCAGTCAAATGCATAGTTGTATTTCTTTAATCCTAGCTGTGAGTAAACAAAAATGTTCAAGTCCCAGTTCTTAAATACAAATGTATTGCCTAGGCCCCAATAAAGCGCAGGAACAACGTTTACCATATCAACATCCTCAACGGTAATCTGTCCATCTCCGTTTATGTCTTTCAGGATTGGGCAACCTGGATAACGATAGTTTTCAGGTTGAGAAGCTGGCACATTGCTCATATCTGTATTAATGATGCCATTGGTGCGATAGAAATAGAGTGCATTTACTGGCTCGTCATTTCGTTTTTGATACTCTTTATAGTCGTAGTTTGGGAAACGTTCCTTCCAGATAGAGTTGTAATGAGATAATGTAAGCATAGAAGTCCATTTGAAATTTGGAATCTGAATGTTAGTTGTATTGATAGTGGCATCCCAACCATAGCGTCTAATGTGGGCACCATTGATAGGGTAACTTCCAAACATAGACAATCCTGCGCTGTTCGCATATCCAAGCATATCGGTGATGTCATTGACGAAATAGTCGAAGCTACCACTGATGCGGTCATTTAGAACAGAGAAATCAACACCAAGATTTTTCATGACAGTTTTTTCCCATGTAACATTAGGGTAATCTTGGCTTACAAGATAATAAGGAACATGGTGGCTCGCATTCCAATCAAAGGCTACGTGATTTCCAAAAGCACCGTAAGCACCATATAGGCTGGAACCTAGGTTGTCATTACCAGTTTCTCCATAAGAAGCTCTTAATTTCAATAAATTGATCCATTTTATATTTTTTATAAATTTTTCATTGAATACCTTCCAAGCAATAGAAGCTGATGGGAACCATGAATATTTCTTTGATTTGAAAAATTTATCGGTACCATCTCGACGGATAGATGCAGATAATACATATCTATCAAACAAGTCAAAGCTGATACGGCCAAACTGTGATCTCTTTTCATCAGAGGTGCGATATGAGGATGGCTTTTTGTCACCTGTTGCAGCAGAAATGTTGTCGTTACCAATGACATCGTTGATTTCATTGTAACTGATGCCCAATCCACTGGTATGCGTAAAATAACGACCCATACCGATCATGGCATCGACAGTTAGCATTTCATTAAGGAAAGATTTGTTGAAATTAACCATGGCCTCAATAGTACTATTGTCTCTGTCGCTTCTATTCAAAGCACCACGAGATTTGTACATTTGATCGAAATAAACATAGGATGGAATATACACATTTCGTTTTGTGTTTTCACTATTGTATCCATAGAGCACACGACCTGTCAGTGTCTGTGGAATGAAAGTGAAATCAAACGTGAAGCTGGTGTTCAATCCATCAAGATAGGAACGGTTGGTTATATCAAGAATTCCTACAGGGTTAGGCATTGTGAGATAAGCGGTATAGAGTCCATCCTCATTGAAAAGAGGTAAGTTGCTTGGGTAAGATAATGCAGCTGATAAAGCACCATGAGCTTGCGCTCCACGACCACTTGAAGTACCACCCACCAAACCATTATTGTTGTTGTTCTTGTTGTAATTAAAGGCAGTGGTAAGTTTTAACCATTTGAACAGTTGTGCTCCAACATTGGCTCTAAGAATAAAACGCTCATAACTTGAATTTGCTACTGTTCCATTTTGTTTGTAGTAATTGCCGGAGACATAATATTGAATTTTATCTGCACCTCCTTGGATAGTGATGTTGTGGCTTGAAATGCTTCCGTTCTTTAAAATATAGCTACACCAATCTGTATTTTGTGCATTAGCAATTTGTTCTGCAGTATAAGTATCACTGTTACCGCCATCATAGGCATTTGGACCATAAGGAGCCATTTTATGATTATAGAGGTATTGTTCTTTTTTAAAGATGTTAGCGTAAGTCATATAGTCTTTGGCATTCAATTGCTCTAGATACTTATAATTGCTGACAGTTGATAATGAACCTTCATAACTAATTTTCATTTTGCCAGCTTTTCCATGTTTGGTGGTAATTAAAATAACGCCATTGGCAGCGTTGATACCATAAATGGCAGCACTGGCATCTTTTAAGACTTCTATGGACTCTATATCCTCAGGGTTCAAACCTGCCAATCCCGAACGGTTAATGCTGTTTGGTACAACCGTAGCACTTCCTCCAGAGGAAGATACGAGTTCATTGGAAGGCATAACCATTCCATCGACAACGTACAAAGGTTCGCCTCCGCCGCGGATTGTCATGCTGACATTGCCGCCTGGTTGTGCGCTTGATAGGGTGGCTTGTAAGCCTGCAGCTCTACCCATCAGCATTTGGCTCATATTGGTAGTTCCTGTTTTAACGATGTCGTTTGCGTCAACTTTGGCAATGGCTGTTGTTAAATTCTTGCGGCTTACAGAACCGTATCCTGTAGCAATGACTTCGTCTAAGACATTGGCGTTTTCTTCCATGATAACATCAATTTTTTTCTTATTGGCAGGCTTTTCGGTTGTTTTATAACCTATATAAGAAAAAACGAGGATGCCACCATTAGGAACGTCAATGGAATAATTGCCGTCCAAGTCTGTAACAACTCCAGTTTTTGCTCCTTTGATAACCACACTAGCGCCAATGACTGGCTCGTTTTGTGTATCAACTACTTTTCCTGTAACTCTACTCTGAGAGAATGAGTTTTGACAAAATAAAAATGTCATTAGGAACACACATAACATGCGTATTGACCTAAGATGATAACTTTTAGTTTTTCCCATCATGTTTTAAGTTTTAAGTTATTTTGTTAATTAAATCTGGTGCAAATGTATAATAAAATCTGGAATCTGAAAGTTAATTTTTGCCCATGTTTGGCGACATTTGAGACAAAGAAAGCAATTTGTCCACTTTAAGACTTTCTGTAGGCCACTTTATCGCTATCTTTGCAATATAATTTTTTAATAACTATAAATATCGTAGATTTATGAAAGCTAAAGTTCTAACTCTTGTCTTAGCCCTGTGTAGCAGTGGATTAATGGCACAACACTCTTTGCAGGAAAGTTGCATTATTAATAGTGCGACGGAAGCCTCGACAACATCAACAAAGTTTGGAAAAGTTTGTGGGTATATATATAAAGGTGTATATACTTACAAAGGAATACCTTACGCACAAGCCAAGCGATTTGAAAATCCGCAAGCGCCAACACCTTGGAGTGGGGTTCGTTCGTGCCGCACTTATGGTCCGTCTGCTCCTCAGCCAAAAACAAATCGTTGGGATAATGATGCAAGTGCATTCTTGTATTTATGGTATGAAGGACGACAGAGTGAAGATTGCTTGCGATTGAATATTTGGACTAATGGAATTAATGATGGAAAAAACAGACCTGTGTTGGTCTGGCTCCATGGAGGAGGTTTTGTAGAAGGATGTGGACAAGACCATCCTGGATATCATGGGCATAATCTTGCTCATAATGGAGATGTTGTTGTAGTTACGATAAATCATCGTCTGAATACTCTTGGTTACACAGATTTATCAGCTTATGGAGATAAGTATAAAAATTCAGGCAATGTTGGAAATATAGATATTGTTGAGGCTTTGAGATGGGTTCATGACAATATCAAGTCGTTTGGAGGAGACCCCAATAACGTTACCATTTTTGGGCAAAGTGGAGGTGGTGCTAAAACATTAAGTATGTTATGTATGCCTATGGCACAAGGATTATTCCACAAAGCAATGGTAATGAGTGGATCGGGATTCATGCGCGGAATGAAGCAAGACTTAGCCCAAAAAATAGCTGCTCGAACAGTGGACCTTTTAGGATTGTGTGCTGCAAATATCGACAGTATTCAGAAAATACCGTATGAAACAGTCTATCAGGCAAATGTAAAAGCCATGAACGAGATTGCCAAAGAAAATGGTGGGGGCAATTCTTTTGGGAATTCTTTAACATGGGAGCCTGTTGTTGATGGGGATGTTCTGCCAAATCCTTTGTTTACGAACGGTTCGGAGAAGATAAGTCAAGATGTTCCTTTGATTATAGGCTCTACCCTCAATGAGTTCGGAGGAAACCGAAAACCATCTACGGTAAATAGCTGGGATGATGTAAAAGCTGACTTTACAAGGAATATGGGGGAGAAAGGAAAAAACTTCGTCTCAGAATTTCGTAAGGCATATCCAAATGATGACATTGATGCCATTTATCGGTTAGATATGATGGTTAGGCATGGTGTCTTTAAAGATATAAATACAAGGGTAGCAGATGGAGGTGCTCCTGTTTGGAATTATTTGTTTGGCTATCAATTGCCAGCGCTAGATGGCGTCTTTCATGCTAATCACAATGCGGATATTGCTTTTTATTTCGACAATGTAGTACGTAGTGCTAATATGACAGGAGCCACAGCAGAGGGTATTGAATTAGGTAAACAGATGAGTACGGCTTTGGTAAATTTTGCTCGTTTGGGTCACCCATTTGCCCCAGGTCTTCCTGAGTGGAAACCTGTTACACCTAAAGAGTTCAACACCATGTTTTGGAATTGTCCTAAATCAGAATTATTGACTAATCATGACAAGAAACTCATAGAGTTATCCAAATAAAGGTATGGTTTCCGAAAGATTGTTTTGCAGGAAAATCCCTCCAGAGTAGTATGCTGCTGGAGGGGTTTGAACCTAACAATTATTGGAAAGGGAATATAATGGACAAAAGTAAGTGACAAAAAGGACATTTTGTTTTTTTTATTGTCATAAATCTGTTAGATTAAAAATAAAGTGCTATTTTTGTAGCAAAAAATATAAAATGCTTAGAACCGTTTATTCTATTATCCTATGTTTCTTGTTTTCAGCGCTTGCTGTTGCCCAAGGAGAGAAGTCCTATTTATTTAAAAATAGGTTATTGGAAAAGGCTGCGCCCATCTTTTGCGTAGAACAAACAAAAGATGGGTTGCTATGGCTAGGTACCCAAAATGGCTTATACAGTTATGATGGCTACCGTTTCGTCTCGCATGTAGCAGGAAATTCACCGACAATGATTTATTGTCAATTAGCAGTTGGCGACCAAATTTATCTTGGTTGCGAGAATGGGATTGCACTGTATGATAGTAAGAAAGAATGTTATCTTCCATTCAAAGGGACACAATTAAAGGGGGTTAGAACTATGTTGCGTCAAGGTAACATAATCTATATAGGGACAGTAAAAGGATTGTTTGCTTATGATATACAGTTTCATAGTTTAAAGTTACTAAATAAGGATTGTAAACGAATATTTTCATTGGCAACTACTTCTAAGGGAATACTCATAGGAACTCTAAATGGATTATATGAATATAAGTTGGATGAGTGTAAATCTCTTAAATACTTTTCTGTCTTACGTGGAAAGCCTATTAGTGCTGTAAAATATGATGCTGTTCATCAACTTTATTGGATAGGCACATTTGAAGGCTTATTTTCTTTGAAGTTTAATACAAATGGTGTAGATGTAAAGAAATTAACAGGTTCCATGGTTGTTAAATCACTAGAAATAATACATGATAAGCTACTTTTGTGTTCTGATGATGGCCTATATGTTTATCAAGAAGGTAAATTGTCTCAGTATTTGCATAATTCTCAGAATCCTTTTTCTTTGGGAAACGATGTTGTGTGGGATGCCTTTAGCAATCATAATCAAGTATTTTTGGGTACAGATGAAGGATTAACTGCTTTTAATTTATCTCCAATATATAATTACTTTGCAATTAATGCCTTGACTTCAGGCATGTCCATTGGTAACAATTTGGAACATATCTTGATTGATAAAAACAAACAGATGTGGTTAGGAGGTACTGGTGGCTGTATTCGCGTTGGCAATGATTTTGTGTGGTATCGCCAGCATGATAGCAAAAATGTCCTTTCGCATAATCATGTTCGAAAAGTATATGAAGATAAGGGAGGAAAGATTTGGATATCGACAGATAACGGTCTTAATTTATACGACCCAAGTACAAAATGTATGAGCAAAAAAATGATTTATGATAAAAAGGAAATGCACAATGTACCTTGGATTTACGATATGATAGAAGATACTAAGGGTAGATTATGGGTGGGAACATGTGATAATGGTATATATGTTGTCAATAAGGAAAAATTGGTTCGTTCCACATATTTGTGCCAGGCTGATATTCATTTATTAGATAAGGCGGCAACTCAATTACTGCTGGATGCTAAAGGTCGTATATGGGCTAGGATGAGAAATGGAATTCAAATGATAGATACAAATAAGCTTACCATTAAAACAATAACTAGAACTCCTGCATCTAAGATGATTATTGACCATGATGGCTATGTTTGGACTGCTAATGAGTCAAGTTTGACTTGTTATAAGCCTAACGGGGAGAAAAGAGAGGAAATATGTTTTGATTCAGCTTTGGAAATTCCTTCTATTGTGGATTTGCTGGAGATAGATGGTGACATTTGGGTCTTTACGCCTTCTTTGTGTTCTATATATGGGAAAAAAGGATGGTCTAAGACTTTGAAACTTCCGTTCTTACAAGCGAGATGTGTTTATTATGATAAATCAAAGGAAATGGTTTTTGTAGGAGGTAAAGATGCTTTTATGTCTTTTTCTCCTCAAAAAGTTAAGAATGAAGAAGAAAATCTGAGACTCCAATTGTCAGCCGTAAAAGTAAACGGCATGCCGTATCGACATGACGGTGAACAATTGTGTTCACTTTCGCAGATCATTTTGAAGTCAAATGAGAATAATTTTTCTTTGGCCTTGACAGATTTGCCTCTTTTAACAGAAACTTCAGCTTTGTATGCATACCAGTTGGAGGGCTTGGAAACGTCGTGGCATTATCTGCAAACAGCAAAGGATGAGATAAGTTATAATGGATTGCCTTATGGCGATTATAACTTACAGGTTTGTATGGTAAATGGGTTTGGTAAAATTGGAAAGCAATTATATAGTATAACGATTAAAGTGTTGCCTCCATGGTATTTGTCTGTTTTTGCCAAGGCTGTATATTTGCTGATATTCGTATTGCTCGTTTATGGGTTGGTAAAATCATACATTACTAGAATGAAATTGAAAATGGAGCATATTGAAAAAATCAGAATAAAAGATGATTTGGATATGCGCATCCAATTTTATAATAATTTAGCTAAGCGACTTTATCAGGGGATAAGTAATTTAATGTGTCGGATAGTACTCTTGTCGAAAAATGGCATGCTAAAAGATAATTTGAAAGAGGTAAATGAGTTTCGTTTTGAAACAACAAAACTGAATGCGGTGATTCGTGAATCTTTAGATTTAGGTGATTTGCTGACTGAAGAAAAATTTGAGGAGAAAATATTGTCATTAGACATAGTTTCCTCCTTCCGAACTTCCTTAATGGGATTCCAAAAAGAAGCTCTGCAAAAAAATATAAAGTTAATCATGGAAACTGATGGCAGTATGTTTATGTGGCAAGAAAGCCCTATTAAATGGGATAAATTTACGTATATATTATTGAGAAGCATGATAGATTATTCTCAACAAGGATCTACTGTAAATTTGAAGCTTTCTAAAAATTTAGCACAACAACAGATGACAATAACTGTATCTTGCGACAAATTCCTTGTGAATGACGAAGATTTACCTGCTTTCTTTCATCGTTATGCTAATATTAAATTAAATGATGCTGAAAAACGAACTCTTGACATGTATTTCATCAAGGAATATGTGGAAAACAAATTAGGAAGCATCCAAATACAAAAAGATGAGAGCAATCGAGTGTTATTCTTGTTGTCTATGCCGATAATAAATGAAGAGCAAGCTACAAAAACGGCTAGTGTTCATAAGGAAATGGTTATGCCATCTTATCAAGATGAAAAATTTCTAAAGATGGTGACAAATGCTATTAAAGAAAATATGGGAGATTCTGATTTTAATGTGACAAGATTGCAAAATGTTTTGGGAATTGGTCGCAAGTTATTGTACCGAAAAGTAAAACAAATGACAAGTATGAGCCCTGTAGAATATATACGCTATATTCGCTTAAAGCAAGCAGCAATGCTTCTCTCGCAAGGTCGCTTTGCAATCTCGGAAGTGATGTATGTAGTTGGATTTTCAAATTCTGGCTATTTCTCGAAATGTTTCCAACATGAATTTGGAATGACGCCTACTGCATATGTAAAAAGTCATACGGAACAAAACAACTAACTATAAGTTTAATAAACGTAAAACAATGAAACAATTAAATCTTTTAACATCAATTTTGGCAGTTTTGCCTTTATTGCCCATCAAAGGACAAAAGGTATATGAACTGGCTGCTCCTTTAAATCCCTTAAAAATAGAAGAAGGGAAATTGGACTTGGGGGGTAAATCGCCTCAAGGAGGTTCTATATCAGTTAATAATTTCTATATGTCCATAGATGGTAAACCAACCATTCCTGTAATGGGCGAATTTCATTACTCTCGTTATCCTCGTGCACAGTGGGAAGAACAAATCTTAAAGATGAAAGCGGGAGGAATAACAGTAATTCCAACTTATGTCTTTTGGAGCCAACATGAAGAATATGAAGGCAAGTGGAATTGGACTGGCGATTTAGATTTGCGCTATTTTATTCAACTCTGTCAAAAACATGGTATGCCTGTCATAGTGCGTATTGGTCCTTTTTGCCATGGTGAAATGAGAAACGGCGCAATTCCTGAGTGGGTGTTTGCTAAACCATTAGAGATTCGTAGTAATGATCCTATGTATTTGGCTTTAGTTAAGAAACTCTATCATCAAATAGGTTTACAACTCAAAGGATTGTTTTATCAAGAGGGTGGACCAATCATTGGGTGTCAGGTTGAAAACGAAATGCAGCACTCTGCAGCTCCATGGGGAATTAATTACCCTGGTGAACCTATGGATTTTACAGCTGCTAGCTGGAATGCCGGAGAGGCTGCTTTTGGTGTAGAGGGAGGACATAAGGTGTCAACAGGTGCAGAGGCAGGCAATGAACACATGCGCACTTTGTTGAAGCTAGCTCAAGAAGAAGGTATCAATACACCGATATATACTGCTACTGGTTGGGGAAATGCTGCAGTGATAGGAAATAAAGCAATTCCTGTTACCTCGGCTTATCCTTATGCAACTTGGGAAACTCCACACAAGAGTATATTTATGATGTTTAAGGATTTGCATAAACAGCCTGATTATTCACCTGTTCGTTATACCCCCCAGGACTATCCAAATTTCAGTGCCGAAATGGGTGCGGGTATCCAAATGGGATATTCCATTCGCCCAATTATAAAAGCTGAGGCTGTGGAAGCTATGGTTATAAGAACTTTAGGTTCTGGCTCTAATGGTATAGGCTATTATATGTATCAAGGTGGAAGTACCCCACATCGTGATGGGGACAATGCTTTTTTTAGCGATGAGGCTGCGGGAGTTCCTAAGATTTCTTATGATTTTATGGCACCATTGGGTGAATTTGGACAAGAAAGAACCAGCTATAGGGCATTGCGGTTAGTTCATTCCTTTTTGGCAGATTGGGGTGAACTCTTAGCGCCAATGGAAACTGTGCTTCCTGAGGATTGGCAAAGAATGACTCCTGATAATCATCGTGATTTGCGTTATGCGGCTCGTATGAAAAATGACAAGGGATTCATTTTTATGGTGAATGCCCAAGATCATGATGATAATCGAATCAATCAGGAGGGTTTGAAGTTAAAGTTAAATTTAAAGAATGAAACTTTGTCAATTCCATCGGCTGGCACTTTTACCCTGCCTAAAGATGCAAGTATAATCATGCCTTTCAACCTTGATATGGATGGCGCTTTGTTGAAATATGCGACAGCTCAACCTTTGATGAAAATTAATGATATGGGGTGTACACATTATTTCTTCTATGTTCCAGATGGTATGGTTCCTGAATATTGTTTTGCCCAAAATACAGTAAAAGGCAAAAAGGTATATAGGGTAATAGCTGGAATTAAAAGTACATTCTCTTTAAAAACGGCAGCAGGAAAAGAAATCAAGATAACTACGTTGACACGTCAACAAGCTCTGAATGCATGTAAGATAAATAATCATTTACTCTTAACGGATGCCACAGTTATGCCAACAAAAGATGGCGCTCAATTGCTAGCATTAGGAAATAATACTTTTAAATATGTGATTTTTCCTAGCAATAAAGGACTCCGAGAACAAACGATTTCTGTAAAAGCCGTAGAGCCTACTTATTCATGGAATAGAAGAAGCCAACGCCGGATGAGTGTTCACTTTAACGATAGTATAGAAACGCCGCAAGTACACGAATATTTCTTGCGTCTAGATTATGTTGGAGATGTGGCCATGGCTTTTTTGGATGGGCAGCTTTGTCAAGACCAATTTTGGCATGGAGAACCTTGGCTTATTGGACTTAAGCGCCATAAACAAGCTATGTCTCACCAAGACATGAATTTTTATGTTCGTCCACTGAAGGAACATTTGGAGTTTGTTAAGCGTGATTTAGGAGAATTTACCAAAGATTTGAATTTTAGTAACGGTTCTATCTTGGAAATCAAAAATGTAAGAGTTATTCCGGAATATAAAGTTCATATTCATTTTTGATGGAAAGTTTGAGTACTTTCGCTGTAAACTAAGTTAAATATTTATAAAAGATATACCTGCTCGGACTGCAAGTTACACATAATCAAATAAAAATGTGTAATTTTGCAGTCCGATTATTTCGGGGATAC
>ERZ1034984.2448-NODE-2448-length-14875-cov-7.741633_pt1 | contig 14875 bp, 14 predicted proteins | sample MGYA00520589_ERZ1034984 | MGnify/ENA primary metagenome ERZ1034984 (study PRJEB33766, sample SAMN09781790) | gut metagenome | biome: gut microbiome | host: Homo sapiens | place: Madagascar | study: EMG produced TPA metagenomics assembly of the PRJNA485056 data... | reverse complement strand
TTTTATAATAGGTCTCTCCGTGATGTTATATCCAACGATTGCAGATCAGTGGAATAAATTACATCAGAGTAGAGCTATTGCCGATTATGAGAATGTTGTTAGTGATATGAAGGAAGAAGACTTTGAAAAACAGTGGCAGGAAGCAGAAAATTATAATAAGAAAATAAAAACAAACACATTTTCAGGAGATGTTTTTTCCCAGGAAGAAAAAAACATGCGAGGAACCGAATATTGGTCAGCATTAAATGTAGGTGATAATGGAATTATGGGGTATGTATCTATTCCCAAAATAGAACAAAAGATTCCTATTTACCATGGAACATCAGATGCTGTTTTACAGGTTGGTGCAGGACATATTATGGGAACCAGACTTCCAATTGGAGGAGAGGGGAATCATAGTGTGCTGGCGGCACATCGTGGCCTGCCAAGTGCCAGGTTATTTACAGATATTGATCAGTTAAAAAGCGGAGATAAATTTTATATCCATATTTTGGATGAGGTATTAGCGTATCAAGTGGATCAGATATTTCCTATGATAGAAAAAGATGATATGGAAGCATTACAGGATGCGCTAAAAAATGAAGAAGGACAGGATTATGTAACCTTATTCACCTGTACCCCATATGGCGTAAATAGTCATAGGTTATTAGTGCGAGGACATCGTGTTACATATCATGGAGAAGATGACGAGAGTAGTACTATTAGTGAAAATATGCTTCAATCTGTGAAAGATTATTATATGCTGTATGCAATAACGGCAGTAGCAATATCTGTATTAGTTGCATTAGGAACAGTGCTGTTTAAGAAAAAGAATAACAAGGCGGAAAACAAGAGTGAATCAAAAAAGCAAGAAAAAGGTGAGGGCAATAATCTGTAATATTATTGGAAAAACGATTCTTGTAGTAGTTATTTTGCTATGTATACCGTTGATTTTGCCTAAAATTTTTGAGTATCAGGTTTATAATGTTATTAGTGGAAGTATGGAGCCGGAAATTCCGGTAGGAAGTTTGGTTTTCATTGATGAAATAGAAGCAGAAAAAGTACAGGAAGGTGATGTAATAGCATTTTACAGTGCCTCCGATAGAGGGGCAATTATTGTCCATAGAGTAGAAAAAAATCAAGTAGTATCAGGACAATTTATTACAAAGGGGGATGCAAATGATAAGGCAGATCCAGTGCCCATAAAATATGAACTTCTTATTGGAAAAGTTGTGATGAATATACCGGTACTTGGTAAAATTCTATCTGCGATGGTGACAATACAGGGAAAGATAGTAGTAGGAGTATTGGTATTGTTTGCTACAATCCTTCAACTGATAGCCGGAAAGATAAAAAATTCAGATTTAGCATAGAGGATTCTTGTGTAAATTTTGTGTGCATGATATACTTGGAAAAGGTTTTAGTATTTATACTTTTTATAGGAGGAAATATGGCAAAAATCGGAGTTTTTCTAGCAGATGGATTTGAGGAGATTGAAGGGTTAACGGTAGTAGATATTTTGCGTCGAGCCGGTGTAGAGGTAATTACCGTTTCTATTATGGGAAGAAAAGAAATTCAAGGAGCGCATGCAATTACAGTATTGGCAGATGCATTATATGAAGAAGTAGCATTCGAAGAATTAGATGGTGTGGTTCTTCCGGGAGGAATGCCAGGAACGAAATATTTAGGTGCACATGAGGGCGTAAAGAAGCAGATTGTGGCATTTGAAGCAGCAGGAAAATTAGTGGCAGCAATTTGTGCGGCACCAAGTGTTCTTGGAGAAAACGGTATTTTAAAGGGAAAAAAGGCAGCTTGCTATCCCAGCTTTGAGGAAAAACTTCTGGGAGCAGAGGTTACTTATGAAGAAGTGGCAGAAGCAGGAAATGTAATTACAAGTCGTGGTATGGGAACAGCAATCCCCTTTGCATTAAGATTGACCGCATATCTTACCTCTGAACAGAAAGCAGAAGAATTGAAAAAAGGAATTATCTATCAACAGTAATTTTAACGAAATCTTAGCATGGTAAATATTGACGAAAGGTGTCATTCTTGTTACTATTTTCTTAAATAAAAGGGAGTAGTTTGTATCCGATGGATATAATGCAGTTCGTCATCACGTTGTAAAACCGGGCTGTATTCTAAGAAACGAGACTTTTATTGCTTATTTTAGTACAAAATATGCAATAGGAGTCTCATTTTTTGTATGCAGATTCTATTGCGGAAAGAGAGGAAAAATATGATTTATGTATGGTTAGTAGTAGGATTTGTGTTGTTGATTAAGGGAGCAGATTTTCTGGTAGAGGGAAGCTCTGCGGTAGCAAAATTATTGAAGATTCCAGCGGTTGTTATAGGACTTACCATTGTGGCAATGGGAACCAGTGCACCGGAGGCTGCGGTAAGTATTACAGCAGGATTGGCAGGAAACAACGATATTGCCATTGGAAATATTATTGGCTCTAATATTTTCAATCTGTTAGTTGTTGTGGGTGTCTGTGCAGTAATGAAAGGTGTGGCTACCGATAAGGATATTTTAAAACGGGACATGCCGGTAAATATTGGTATCAGTGCATTGTTATTACTGTTTTTGATGGATTTGAAAATTACCAGAATAGAAGGAATTATTTTATTGATTCTTTTTGTAGTATACATGATTATTGTGGTAGGAGAAGGAGTAAAAAATCGTACAGAGCAAGAGGAAGAAGTCAAGAGCTTATCTCCGTTAATCAGTATTGTCTATATACTTGGAGGACTGGCGGCAGTTGTATTTGGCGGAAATTTAGTAGTAGATAATGCAAGTGAAATTGCTAGAAATTTTGGATTAAGCCAGAATCTTATAGGACTTACCATTGTAGCAGTAGGAACTTCTTTACCAGAACTTGTAACATCCATCGTTGCAACACGAAAGGGAGAAAGTGGACTTGCCCTTGGAAATGCAGTAGGTTCCTGTATATTTAATATTTTATTTATCTTAGGAATGTCAGGTACACTTTCGCCAATGATGGCAACCGGAGAGTCTTTGGTAGACATTTGTGTATTAACTGTGGTAACCATTATGATGTTTTTGTTTGGAAAGACCAAGGGTATGACATCGAGAGTGGAGGGAGCAATTTGTATTCTTGTATATGTTGGGTATCTCACATACGCTGTGATGAGGTAAAAAAAGGTGTTGACAAATTTTAGCAGATGTGATTTACTAAATTAGTAAACTGAATTAAAATAAAAAGAAAGCGAGGTAAAAATGATGATTAATTTAGCGTACACAACAGGCAACATGATATATACAGATAGTCATAAGTTTACCTCGATGGTTGTAGAACGTAGGTAGCATATTTTATTTTGTTTGAGTTAGGAAAATAGAATATGCGCCAATTTACATGGAGATTGTAAATTGTATTCTTACGGAATAGTACCCCGTGGTAGATTTATCTGCCACGGGGTTTTTTTGCGCATTTGATGTAGAACAGAATTGAACAGAAGTAGCGCAAGTATAGAATACAAGGCCATCGGGGAAACAGCAATGGGAGGAACAAAGTATTATGGAAACAAGACAATATGGAGATACAATTTGTATACATTTTTTTATTAGACCATTTGAAATTGAAGGTGTAATAAGAAAAGTAAAAAGAGCAAAGAAAAAGACAGATTCGCAGATATCTGTAGAAAATCTGTTAGAACATCAGAAAGTACTAAACATGTATGAGGAAAATAAAAATTTAGTACGGAATATGATACGGATGCAAGAGAGATTTTAAGAAAATAAAGAGAGGAAAAGACATGAAGAAAATATTAAAATACATAGCAAAATACTGGTATGCATATGTATTTGCAATTGCATGTATGATAACAGCAATTGTACTGGATATGTTATATCCAATGATTACCAAAAGGATTGTAGATGATGTAATTATTGGTGGAAAAATGGAATTGTTAGGCGGGCTGTTAGTAACTATTTTCATTATTGGAATTGGTAGAGCATTAGGCGGTTACTTTAAGGAATTTACCTTTGACTGTGTCAGCATTAAAATTGCTTCCAGGTTGAGGAAAGATTTATTTTCCCATATCGAAGGTTTATCAATGGATTATTTTGATGATACCAATACCGGAGAACTCATGGCACGAGTGAAGGACGATGTGGATCATATCTGGAATGCACTAGGATATGTGGGAATGTTAATTATTGAAGTTGTAATTCATGTATCCATTGTGCTGTACTGCATGTTTACATTAAGTTGGCAGTTGGCATTTATTCCATTGGCAGCTATGATTCTTATGGGATTTACGGCTATTTACATGGAACGAAAATTAGATAAGGTGTACGAGTCCATTAGTGAGGAAAATGCAGTTCTTACTACGATTGCGGAAGAAAATCTTGCAGGAGTTCGTACTGTAAAAGCATTTGCAAGAGAGAAGTTTGAAATTACAAAATTTTTATCACATAACAAGCGGTATTATGAGTTAAATATGCAACAATCAAAAATGTTGGTACGTTATTATCCGATTTTTCAGTTTACAGGAAAACTGTTACCGGTTGTTATGGTCATTATCGGAGGTGTACAGGTAATCAATGGTAACATGACATTGGGAAGTCTGGTAGCATTTTCAGAGTATTGTCGTAACATTGTATGGCCAATGGAAATGCTTGGATGGCTTACCAATGATTTGTCTTCCGCTGTTGCCTCCTGCAAGAAAATCAACAAGATTTATCAGCAGGAATCCACAATCAAGGAAAAAGAAACCCCAGTGGAATTACCAAATGTTAACGGTGAGATTTCTTTTGAACATGTTTCCTTTGAACGTGGAAATCAAAAGATTTTAGAGGACATTTCCTTTGAACTTCCGGCAGGGAAAACTCTTGGAATTATGGGAGCAACCGGTGCAGGAAAAACATCTATTGTCAACCTTTTAATGCGATTCTTTGATGTAAACAAAGGAAGTGTGAAATTAGATGGAGTAGATGTAAAAGAATTAAAATTAGAACAGATTCGAAGTAATGTATCAACAGTAATGCAGGATGTATTTTTGTTTTCTGATACCATCGAGGAAAATATTAAGATGGGTCAACGAGAAACCATGGAAGATCCAACAATGGTGCATGCAGCAGAACTGGCACAGGCAAAGAATTTTATTGAAGAAATGCCATCTGAATATAATACCATTATTGGAGAACGTGGTGTGGGATTATCAGGTGGACAAAAGCAGCGTATCAGCATTGCCAGAGCCATTGCAAAGCATAATCCGATTTTAGTTATGGATGATTCCACTTCAGCATTGGATATGGAAACAGAGTACGAGATTCAAAAGGCATTAGATACCTTACAAGATACTACAAAGATTATCATTGCACATCGTATTTCAGCAGTACGCCGTGCAGACGAAATTATCTTTTTAGAAAACGGAAAAATAAAAGAGCGTGGAACCCATGAAGAACTGATGGCACAAAAGGGATTGTATTATGAAACATATCAGTTACAGTATGGTGGTGCAAATTAGAAAATGAGGTGATAAAAACATGGCAGTTAATTCATTTCGAGAGGATGAACAGTTAAACGGAGTAGGAAAAAAAGAAACTCTGAAACGACTGTTTTCTTATCTTTTTAAATATAAAAGAGCAGTAATCGGCGTGTTAGTCTGTATGCTGATTACGGTAGTAATTACATTGGTAAATCCATTGATTATTGAAAATGCCATCGACGTGTATATCGCAAACAATGATATGCCGGGATTGGCAAAACTTGCAATTTTTACCATAGTATTGAATGTGATTTTTATCATTATGGTAAAAGTACGAATGTATGTAATGGCGAAGATATCCAACAAAATTCTTCTGGATATTCGCCAGGAATTATATGAACATATTCAAACTCTGTCATTTTCCTTTTTTGACAGTCGTCCTACCGGAAAGATTTTGGCAAGAATTATTGGAGACGTAAATTCATTGAAGGAAGTGCTGACAAATGCAGTAACTACATTGATTCCGGATTTTGTTACCATATGTGGAGTAGTATTGATTATGGTGGTAAAAGACTGGCGTCTTGCGCTGGCATCTTTATGCAGTATCCCTCTTATGATGTTAGCAATTTGGTTTATTCAGAAGTTTTCACATGTACGTTGGCAGATTTTTCGAAAGAAAGGTTCTAACTTAAATGCGTATGTGCATGAAAGTATTGCGGGTATGAATGTAATTCAAAGTTTTCGGGCGGAGGATGAAACCAAAGAAGTGTTTGCAGGTTTGGTAAAAGAACATGAACAGTCCTTTATCGGTGCAGTTCGCCTGGCAGATATGTTTGGAGGAGCTGTTGACTTTTGCTGGGGACTTGGAGCTATGATTTTGTACTGGGCTGGAATTCAGATGATTGGAGCAGATTATGTCAGTGTTGGTACCTTGGTTGCGTTCGGAACATATATCAGTATGTTTTGGAATCCGGTAATGAATCTGAGTAATTTTTATAATCAGATTATTACAAATCTGACAGCAGCAGAACGAATCTTTGACATCTTAGACACTAAAGCAGATATTGCAGATGAAGTAGAGGTGGAGAAATTACCGGAGATTCAGGGAAAAGTAGAATTTGAACATGTGTCATTTACATATGATGCAGGTACTCCATCAGAAACAAAAGTATTAAAAGACGTAAGTTTTCAGATACAGCCGGGAGAAACGATTGCATTGGTTGGTCCTACCGGGGCAGGAAAGAGTACCATTGTAAACCTGATTAGCCGATTTTATGATATTCAGGAAGGAAAAATTCTCATAGACGGTTATGATGTGAAAAAGGTTTCTATTCAAAGTCTGCGTCAACAGATGGGAGTTATGACACAGGAGAATTTTATTTTCCAGGGAACGATAAGAGAAAATATTGCTTATGGAAAACTGGATGCAACGGAGAAAGAAATTATAGCAGCAGCCAAGGCAGTAAATGCTCATGAGTTTATTATGAAAATGGAAAAAGGATACGATACGGTGCTAAAAGAGCGTGGAGCAGGACTTTCTATTGGACAAAGACAGCTTATTGCGTTTGCCAGAACTATGGTAAGTATGCCGAAAATCCTAATTTTAGATGAAGCAACATCAAGTATTGATACTCATACGGAGATTTTGGTGCAGCAGGGAATCGAAGCATTGTTAAAAGGAAGAACCAGCTTTGTAATTGCCCATCGTCTGTCAACTATTCAGAAGGCAGACCGCATTTTTGTAATTGATAAAGGTGGTATTTTAGAACAGGGAAGTCCGGCAGAATTAATGGAAAAGAAGGGACATTATTACAACCTGTATATGGCACAGTTTAAGAATATTTAGGCAGAAATTTGTTTGGTGAAAGGGATTGTATAGATGGAAAGTGTTATAGAAAGTGTCAATATAAGAAGCTACGAAGAAAAAGATTGGAACCGGCTTATGGAAGTTCATGATGCAGCAAGAATGGAAGAATTGCATTGGGCAAAATGTGAGTGTGCATTTGTACCATTAAAAGAAAAAGTGATTTGGGAAAGATTATTTCAATATGAAATTTGCGTAGCTTGTATACAAGAAAAAGTAGTAGGATTTTGTGCATATTCACAAGATGAACTGGCATGGTTATATGTGGATCCTGCCTATGCACATCAGGGAATCGGCAGAGCACTTTCTGATTATGTAATAGAACACACATCAAAGAGACCGCTTCATGTAGAGGTTTTGGCAGGAAATGAACCTGCCAGAAGACTCTATGAATCCTGCGGATTTCAACTGGCAAAGAAGGCTTGTGGTATTATGCCGGGAAAAGAAGAAGTAGAAGTAATTGTAGAATGTATGGAACGAAACCGATAGAAAAATAGGAGGAGCAGGATGGTAAGAAATGCTAAAATAAAAGATTACGAAGAAGTGGAAAAAATAATGCAGCAGGTACAGGGGTTACATGTTGATTGGAGACCGGATATTTACAAACCTGTTACACCGGTGCTTTCCAAAGAAGAATTTGAAGAATTACAAAAAGAAGAAGCCATCGTAGTAGAAGAACGGGAAGATAAAGTATGTGCAGTTTTAGTATTTGTAGAACGTATATATCAGAGCCCTACTCATGTGAAAAGAAAAGTTTTATTTGTGGATACTATGGCAGTCGAGGAAAAGTATCGTGGAAAAGGAATTGGAACAGGGATGTTTGAGTATCTGAAAAAGGTTGCAAAAGAGCGACAGTGTGATGGCATAGAATTACAGGTAAATGCAAGAAACACAGCTGCAAAAAAGATGTATGAAAAGTGTGGATTTACAGAGAAATCTATCAATATGGAGTTAATATAAAATGAAGTATAACTTAGAAAAGCATGTAATGGAAAATCCAGATTTGCGACAATCTTATAACAAGTTGGCAGAGCAGACTTTCGGATTAAATTTTGAAAAGTGGTATCAAGATGGGTATGGGAAAAGTCATATACCATATACATTGTTTGAACAAGGAAAGGCAGTGTCTAATGTTTCGGTAAATTTAATGAAGGTATTATGGCAAGAAAAAGTGCATCATTATATACAACTTGGAACAGTTATGACAGATTCAAAATACCGGAAACAGGGATTAAGTCGTATGTTACTAGAAGAGGTGTTACATGATTGGAAAGAAAAGGTGGATGGTATATTTTTGTTTGCGAATGACAGTGTGTTAGATTTTTATCCAAAGTTTGGATTTAAGCGTATGGAACAGTATCAATATCAAAGAAAAATACAGTATAATGAACGAAAGAAAAAGCAGGTGGCAGTAAAATTAGATGTGGACAAAAAAGAAGATTTGGCACTTTTAAGAAAATGTTATGAAAAGGGAAATCCTTTCTCGAAGTTACAGGTGATACAGGGGTTCGATTTACTAATGTTTTATTGTGGTTCTTTTTTGAAAGATTGCATTTATTATGTAAAGGAACAAGAGGCAGTAGTTATTGCAGAACAGGAAGATAATACATTGTACTTGTTGGATGTTTTTTGCGAGAAAAATAAAGATTTGCAAGAAATTTTAACAGCAATTACAAAAGAGAAAATCAACGAAATAGTCTTTAAATTTACACCGATAAAGTATCATGATTGTGAAGTGGCAAGAGTAGAAGACGATAATGATGCATTATTTGTATTAGAGGGAAAAGAGAATATTTTTTCAGAAGAAAATTTGATGTTTCCAGAGATTGCGCATACATAAAGTTAATATTTAAAGAAAAAGAGTGAAGAAGAAAATGGAAATGTTTCTACCGTTTATGTTGCTGAGACGTATCGACGTAGAGGAATTGGAGAAAAAGTAATGAATGAAGTAGAAAGACGTGCCAAATTATTAGGTGCGAATATGTAAAGAGATTGTAATAGGTAAGAAATATGTTATATGACAAAGATATTCGTGAGCCACTTTTTGAATTCTTAGAAGAAGTGTATGGAAAAGTAAGAATTATAGAAGAAAAGCAAATGGGGCGTTCCAGAGCAGATGTAGTGATGGTACGCCCACAGGCAGTTTGTGGTGTAGAAATAAAAAGTGATGCAGACACTTATGCGCGTTTAAAACGGCAGGTGCAGGATTATGATAAATATTATGATTATAACTATATTGTAGTAGGAACTACGCATGCAAAGCATGTTGCCGAACATGTGCCGGAATGGTGGGGGATTATTACCGTAGAGTTGGAAAATGAAAAAACGGATTTTTATCTGTTACGAGAACCAAAAGAAAATCCCAAAGTGGATTGGAAACGGAAAATGACTTTGTTGTGGAGACCCGAGCTTGTTCATATTCAAGAGAAGAATCAGTTACCTAAATATAAGGAAAAAAGTAAAGCGTTTGTTATTGAAAAGATACTTTTGAAAGTGGAAAGAGAACAGCTGCGGGAACAGATAAGCGAGGAATTGTTTGAACGGGACTACAATACAATTGCAGATACCATAAAAAAGTATCGAAAAGATAAAATCTTAAAAAGACTGGGAGGATAGTTAAATCATGGAAAAAACAGAATTTGAACAAATTCAAAGTCAATTAGAAAAATATCAATTTTCCTCATTAACTTATGCAGAGTATGAAGAGGTGGAAACATACAAAATAATATGTAAGACCCCGGAACTTATATTGATTTTAGGATATAATCCAGAAGCAAAACAGCAAGAATATCATTGGGCAGCAAATAATCCACAGGAATTAATAAAAAAACTGACAGAGCAAGATTGTTTCGTTACATTTATACCACATGAATGGGTAAAGAAAATGGAAACGGCAGGATTTAAGATTCGAAATGCGTGGCATGATTATTTTATGGAATCATTAGAAAATGTGAAAGAAAGTAAAACAAAGTATCCATTTTTACAACAAAATGAATGTGAAGAGGCAGCTGAAGTTACCGTGGCGTGTCGTGGAGATAGTAGAGGATTTACCGGGCAGACCAAGGAATGGTTTCAAGAGTGGATAGGAGAAAAAGAGGGCTTTGCCCAAAATAGAGTAGTGTTGACAGAAAGGAAAAAGGGAAAATAATAGGGTTAGTATGTGCCGGAACTTATGGAAATGCCGGTGGAACTGGAGAAATTGCTTGGATTCGTGAGGTAGGCGTAAGACCGGAATACCGCAACCAGGGAATTGCACGGAAATTGATTACGCAGGCATTATGGTATGGAAAATGTCATGGAGCAGTAAAAGCATTTTTAGCAGCAGATGAACAAAATTATAGAGCAATTCACCTATATGAAAGTATCGGATTTAAAGCGTCTGTAGAAGAAAGTCAGATTGATATGATAAAAAGTAATGTTAAGTAGTTTTTTTATAAAATTTCTCGAAAGAATGTAAAAAACACTAGTATTTTGAGAAACAGTGTGCTATAATTTCAAAATGATTGTAAATTAGGACATTATGCTCTGGCATTGTGTCTTGAAGGAAAGAAAAGTACGTCTGCACACCATTTTGAAAAGAATGGAAAAGGATAAGATATATATTTAAGGAGGAAATAGTTGTAATGAGCGTACAGGTAGAAAATTTAGAAAAAAACATGGCAAAACTCACAGTTGAGGTTTCCGCAGAAGAGTTAGAAAAGGCAATTCAGGCAGCATATATGAAACAGAAGGGACAGATTAGCCTTCCAGGTTTCCGTAAAGGAAAAGTACCAAGACATATGATTGAAAAAATGTATGGAGTAGAAATTTTCTTTGAAGATGCAGCAAACATTCTGATTAATCAGGAATATCCAAAGGCTGTAGAAGAATCAGGAGCAGATATCGTTTCTCGTCCAACGATCGATATTACACAGCTTGAAAAAGGAAAACCATTTATTTTCACAGCTGAAGTAGCAGTAAGACCAGAAGTGACTCTTGGAAAATACATTGGTGTACAGGTAACAAAGATTGATACTTCCGTAACAGAAGAAGAAGTTATGGCTGAAATCGATAAAGAAAGAGAAAGCAATGCAAGAATGATTACTGTAGAAGACAGAGCAATCGCTGATGGCGATACAGCAGTAATTGACTACGAAGGATTTGTTGATGGTGTTGCATTTGCAGGTGGAAAGGCTGAAAACCATTCATTAGTAATCGGTTCTCATTCCTTCATCGATACTTTTGAAGATCAGTTAGTAGGTAAAAATGTTGGAGACGAAGTAGAAGTAAACGTTACTTTCCCAGAAGAATACCATGCAGCAGAATTAGCAGGAAAGCCAGCTGTATTCAAAGTAAAGATTAACGAGATTAAGACAAAAGAATTACCTGAATTAGACGATGAGTTTGCACAGGATGTTTCTGAATTTGATACATTAGCTGAGTACAAAGAAAGCATTGAAAAGAAGCTTGTTGAAAGAAAAGACGCAGAAGCAAAACGTACGAAGGAAGACGAAGCAATTCAGAAGATTATTGATAAGTCTAAGATGGAAATCCCAGATGCAATGGTAGATACACAGGCTCGTTCTATGGTAGATGATTTTGCTAACAGAATCGCACAGCAGGGATTATCTATGGAACAGTACATGCAGTTTACAGGCATGAATATTGAAAAATTAATGGAGCAGATGAAACCGGAAGCATTAAAGCGTATTCAGTCTAGCTTAGTATTAGAAGCAATTGCAAAAGAAGAAAACATCGAAGTATCTGATGAAGAAGTAGATGAAGAATTAAAGAAGATGGCTGAAATGTACGGAATGGAAGTTGAAAAACTCAAAGAGTACATGGGAGATGCTGAAAAAGAATCTATGAAGAAAGATATGGCAATTCAGAAAGCTGTTGATTTAATCATGGAAAACATCAAGGAAAGAGCAAAGCCAAAGTCTAAGAAAGAGAAAGAAGCAGAAGCTGCTGCAGCAGCAGAAAAATAATTCTTGGTAAGAGTAAGGAGGAATATTAATGAGTTTAGTACCTTATGTCATTGAGCAAACGAGCAGAGGAGAACGGTCCTACGATATATATTCCAGACTGTTAAAAGATAGAATCATTTTCCTTGGAGAAGAAGTAAATGAAACAACTGCAGGTCTTGTAGTTGCACAGCTCTTATTTTTAGAGTCTGAAGATCCGGGAAAGGATATCCATTTATACATTAACTCTCCGGGAGGTGTTGTAAGCGCAGGACTTGCAATTTACGATACAATGCAGTATATTAAATGCGATGTTGAAACAACTTGTATTGGACTTGCAGCAAGTATGGGAGCATTTTTATTAGCAGGAGGAACAAAGGGCAAACGTCTTGCACTTCCAAATGCTGAGATTATGATTCACCAGCCATCCGGTGGTGCAAAAGGTCAGGCAACAGATATTCAGATTGTTGCTGATAACATTCAAAAGACCAAGAAACAGTTAAATACTATTTTGGCGGAAAATACTGGAAAGCCATACGATGTCATTGCAGCAGATACAGAAAGAGATAATTATATGTCTGCAACAGAGGCAATGGAATACGGCTTGATTGATCGTGTTATTACAAACAGACAGTAAGAAAAATCCCAGGGGACAGCGAGCATTTGCCACTGTCCCCTATGTTGAATGTAGAGTATAAAATGAAATTAGCGAGGTGAAAATATGGCAGGTAGAGATGAAAGAATACGTTGTTCTTTTTGTGGAAAGACAGACGGACAGGTGCGTAAATTAATAGCTGGTCCCAACGGTGCATATATTTGTGATGAGTGCGTAGATATTTGCGCAGAAATTATAGAAGAAGAATTAGAAGAAGAAGAAACCGTAAATGTTAAGGAAGAGGAAATCAACTTACTGAAACCAGAAGAAATGAAGGCATTTCTGGATGAGTATGTAATTGGTCAGGAAGAGGCAAAAAAGGTACTTTCCGTTGCAGTATACAATCATTATAAAAGAATTATGGCACCACAGGATTTGGGTGTAGAATTACAGAAAAGTAATATTTTAATGCTTGGACCAACTGGTTCTGGTAAGACCTTATTGGCACAGACTATGGCAAGAGTATTGAATGTTCCTTTTGCTATTGCAGATGCAACTGCATTAACAGAAGCAGGATATGTAGGTGAAGACGTAGAAAATATATTGCTGAAGATTATTCAGGCAGCAGATTACGATATTGAACGTGCACAAAAAGGAATTATCTATATTGATGAGATTGATAAGATTACAAGAAAGTCTGAGAATCCATCAATTACTCGTGATGTATCCGGTGAAGGTGTTCAGCAGGCACTATTAAAAATCTTAGAAGGAACTGTTGCAAGTGTTCCACCTCAGGGTGGAAGAAAACATCCACAGCAGGAATTAATTCAAATTGACACTACAAATATTTTATTTATCTGTGGTGGAGCATTTGAAGGATTAGATAAGATTGTGGAAACAAGAATGGATCAAAAGTCCATGGGATTCAATGCACAGATTGCAGATAAAAGAGAAAAGAATCCGGGCGTGATATTAAAACAGGCATTACCACAGGATTTTGTAAAATTCGGATTAATTCCGGAATTTGTAGGACGTGTACCGGTAACTGTTTCTTTAGATGCTTTGGATAAGGACGCTTTGGTGCGTATCTTAAAAGAGCCAAAGAATTCATTAGTAAAACAATATGAGAAATTATTTGAATTAGATGGTGTAACATTGACTTTTGATGATGATGCTATCGAAGCGATTGCAGAGAAGTCTTTGAAACGTAAGACAGGTGCAAGAGGACTTCGAGCTATTATGGAAAAAGTAATGATGGATTTAATGTATCGAGTTCCGTCCGATGAATCTATTGTAGGTTGCAATATTACAAAGGCAGCAGTAGAGGAAGAAGGAGAACCGGAGATTCAATACAAAGAAAGTAAGACCGCTTAAAGGAGAAAAAGATGAGGGAAGAACAAAGGAAAATTCCGGCAGTTGCCCTTCGTGGAATGACAATTCTTCCTGGGATGGTAGCGCATTTTGATGTAAGTCGGGAAAAGTCTGTGAAGGCAGTAGAAAATGCAATGCTTCAAGACCAGAAGATTTTTTTGGTAACTCAAAGGGAAGCAGAGCAGGAAGAGCCTAAAATAGAAGATTTATACAGCGTTGGAATCATAGCAATTGTTAAGCAAGTGATTAAAATGCAAAATAATATTGTACGCGTTCTTGTAGAAGGAATAGAGCGTGCAAAAATAATTGATTTCAGTCAATATGAAGAATATCTAGAGGCTGAAATAGAAGTGATATCAGAGCAAACAGAAGAGCTTCCTGTAGAAGTACAGGAAGCTATGAAGCGTGGTATACAAGAGACATTTGCAAGATACTGTATAGCAAATCCAAAGCCGGGCAAGGAACTGGCAAAACAAATCGGAGAAATTAAGGAGCTTAGTAAGCTTCTTGATTATATTGCAAATAATTTGCCGGTGGGATATGAAGAAAAGCAAAAAATTCTCGAAGCAGAGACTTTAGAGAATAGATATGAAACCTTAATGCTTTTATTGATGAATGAAATTAATGTGATACAGATAAAGAAAGAATTTCAGACAAAGGTAAAAGAGAAGG
>ERZ1034984.2446-NODE-2446-length-14885-cov-5.548820_pt1 | contig 14885 bp, 11 predicted proteins | sample MGYA00520589_ERZ1034984 | MGnify/ENA primary metagenome ERZ1034984 (study PRJEB33766, sample SAMN09781790) | gut metagenome | biome: gut microbiome | host: Homo sapiens | place: Madagascar | study: EMG produced TPA metagenomics assembly of the PRJNA485056 data... | reverse complement strand
AAGAGCCAGGATAATGATCCCCAAAGCCAGAAAAGCTGTGGTAATCAAAAGTTTTTTCATATGTAATATCACAATTTTGGTTTGAAACATAGGGACCTCCCAAACGATAATTTTCTATAAATATATGCGGGACAGCACAGAGTAGAACTCCGGGCTGTCCCGTTTTTCGTACTCAAAATAGTTTAGGGTGGAAGCAAATGTATGTTATAATATGCGCGAAGGCAAAAGTGAACATAGCGAACAGTCAGATGCCGGTGCTGGCACCGGGCAGATGGGTGGTCGCTATGTGAACGCGCCCGCGGGCGAGAAAAAGTGTACAAGGTGCGCGAAAGCGAATTGATATATCAGGAGGGCACGAATGGCGTTACAGTTTATTTTGGGAGGATCCGGCAGCGGCAAGACGACGAAGCTGCATGAATATCTGCACCGGGAGAGCATACAGAATCCGGAGACGCAGTATTTTGTCGTGGTTCCGGAGCAGTTTACGATGGAGACCCAGCGCGAACTGGTCGCGAGCAGTCCGCGGGGCGGGATCATGAATCTGGAAGTCCAGAGCTTTGTGCGCCTGGCATACCGGATCTTTCAGGAGCAGGGCTGTGGCCGGGAGCCGGTGCTGGATGATATGGGAAAGACGCTGGTGCTGCGCAGAGTCCTTGCCAGCCATCAGGACGAACTGGTATATTTCGGAAAGAATATCCATAAAAAGGGATATGTAGCGGAGATCAAGTCCTTTCTGTCCGAACTTCTGCAGTATGGCGTAGATCAGGAGATGCTGGAACAGATGCAGCAGAGCGCATCCGGGAAACGGGTTCTATATGACAAACTTCAGGACATGGAGGTCGCATATCAGGCATTCCGGGAATATCTGGAAGGGCATTATATCACTTCTGAGGAAGTGCTGGATCTTCTGTGCCGACAGGTGTGCCATTCCCCACTTTTGCGCGGAAGTGTTCTGTGCCTGGATGGGTTTACCGGATTTACGCCGATCCAGTACCGCCTGATCCGCGAACTTGCCCGAGTGTGCCGGGATCTGGTGGTGACGGTGACGATCGATCCGCGGGAGAATATCTGGAAGGTGGGTGAGCCGCATAAGCTGTTCTATATGAGCCGCAAGATGATCGGGAAACTAAAGGAGATTGCGCTCGAGGAACATCTGGAGATCCCGGATCCGGTCTGGGCCGGACAGGATGGAGCGAACCGGTTCGGGGAAGCTCCGGGCATCGCCCATCTGGAGAGATCGCTGTTCCGGTATCCGGTGGATACCTTTGCGGACAAGCCGGAGGATATTACACTGCATGTTCTGGGAGATCCGGGACTTGAAGTCGGATTTGTCGTCAGCGAGATTCTGGATCTACTGGAAAAGGGAAAGGCCAGATACCGGGATATTGCCGTGGTTACCGGAAATCTGGAAGTCTATGGGCTGTTGGCCAGACAGCATTTTGAGAGAGCCGGGCTGCCTTGCTTTGTCGACCAGAAAAAGGGGATCCAGACACATCCGTTCGTGGAGCTGCTGCGAGGGCTGGTGGATCTGTTCCTGTCCGATTTTTCGTATGAAAAGACGATCCGGTTCCTGCGCAACCGTTACAGCGGATTTACCGGGGATGAAGCACTGGATCTGGTGGATAATTTTCTGCTGGCCAGCGGCATTTGTGGATGGAACATGTGGAACAAGCCATGGAATGTGGATTGGGCACTGAATATTTCCGACGAAGAACGGACGGCACAGGTTCAGGACAGTGTCAATGAACTGCGTGAGGCGCTGATCCGGAGACTGGAGCCACTCTACCGTCTGTTTTATGACGAGCATACGGTGGATGCCTGGTCGAATGGGATTCTGGAATATCTGCGGGAGCAGGGCTACGAGCAGATATTGGAGCAGGAGGCACTGGACTTTGCCGAGGAGGGAGATCTCGAGCGGGCCAAAGAGTACGAACAGGTCTATGCGACAGCATGTTCGGTGTATGAGAATCTGGCATTTTTGCTGGAGGGAGAGCAGGTCGTGCTTCAGGAGTTCCGTGATCTGCAGGAGACCGGCTTCGAGGAAGCCCGTGTCGGCCTGATCCCGCCGGGGATCGATCAGATCGTGGTGGGTGACATCAGCCGTACCCGTCTGGATCATATCCGGTATCTGTTCTTCCTGGGAGTGACCGACGATGTGATCCCTGCCGGCAATGGATCCGGCGGAATTCTCTCTGAGACGGAGCGGTTGTTTTTGTCTGAGCAGTTTGAGCTGGCACCGACCTCCCGGGAGGCGGTATACACGGAGCAGTTTTATCTGTATCTTCTGCTCACAAAGCCATCCGGACATCTGTATGTCTGCTATCCGGAGACAGGGATTGACGGACGGGCCCGCAGACCGGCATATCTGATTGACCGGCTGCGCAGGATCTTTCCGATGCTTGAACCGGTGATCGAGGAGAACCGGGCCGATCCACAGGCACTGCTGGGAGAAGATCTGGGCAGGAGCCATCTGATCCGTGGACTGCGGCAGGCATCCGAAAGGGATGCCGGATGGAGAGAGATCTACCGGTATTATTATGGAGATTCTGAGAGTCGCGCCTGGCTTACAGGGCTGATCGACGCGGTCTTTTACCGTGAATCGGGAAGCCGTATTTCCAGAGAGGCTGCCAGGGCATTGTACGGGGAAATGCTGCGGGGAAGTGTGTCCCAGCTTGAGCGGTATGGAGCCTGTCATTTTGCGTATTTCCTGAGATATGGATTGGGGCTGAATGAGCGGCTGGAGCATGCCGTGGAATTTTTCGATATCGGAAATGTGGTGCATGATGCGCTGGACCGTTACACCAAAAAGATGCTGGAGGAAGGTCTGGACTGGCAGGATGTCTCCGGGCAGCAGCGCGATGCCTGGGCGGATGAATGTCTGATGGAAACCGTGGATGGATACAAGGCCGGGCTGATGAACAGCAGTGCCAGAAGCACCTATATGGTAAAGCGTCTCCGGCGCCTTCTGCACCGGACCATCTGGGCTGTGACGCGTCAGATGGAGGCCGGACAGTTCCATACCGTGGAGAGCGAGCTTCGGTTTGCCCATGAATACGGACCGGTGAAACTGGTGGGAAAGGTCGACCGGATGGATCTGGTGGAGGAGGAACAGGACAGCTATATCACGATCGTGGATTACAAGACCGGAAGCAAGGATCTGTCCCTGGCCAGACTGTATCAGGGACTTCAGATGCAGTTGATCGTCTATCTGAAGGCCGCCATGGACGAGACACAGCGGCAGGAAGACCGCCGGAAGACACGGGAAAAACGACTGATCCTTCCGGCGGGAGTCTACTATTATAATATTGAGGATCCGATGCTGGATGGGGAGGAACAGGACGAGGAGACCCGCGAGCGGAAGATTCTGGAGGCCCTGCGCATGAAGGGCATGGTCAATGAGGACGATCCGGTGCTGGGAGACATTGACGGGAGATTCCAGTCGGACAGCGGCGAACTTCCGCCGGGCGTCACCTCTGTGGTGGGGCCGTTTAAGACGCTGAAGAGCGGAAAGCTGTCCGCACAGTCAAAGACATTGACCACGGATGAATTTCTGGATGTGATGGAATACACGACAGATATGATCCAGGGCATGGGCCGTGAGATCCTGGAGGGTGACACCAGTATCAATCCGTATGTGATGAATCAAAAAAATGCCTGTGAATACTGCAGGTTCGGCAATATCTGCCGGTTCAACCTGCGGATTCCAGGCAATGAGTATCGTCGGCTGGACAATGTCAGCGACGATGATGCGCTGCGATGCATGCAGAAATGTGTTTGCGGACAAGCTCCAGAAGAACCCCAAGAGTAAACTGTCCCAGCACCAGCGTGGCCATGAACAATGGAAGCGGCATGATCCGCGGCCAGGCTGGAAGCAGGGCGCCGGTGGCCAGGAGTTCGCATAGATGGAACACCGGATTTTCGTGGAGCAGATAGACGCCGAAGGTACATCCGGCGATGGTATTCACGATCCGGCTCTGGAAGTGAAGCCTGCCAAACAGATAGAACAGGCCGATGGCCAGATACAGCATCATAAAGGAATAGCGCAGGTTGCTGCCGAATGTATGGGCGAGCAGCCAGCTCAGATGACGTTCCAGATGGAGATAGGGATGCAGTGTGTGGGACGCCATGTTCATGACCAGACGGCTGGCCAGAAACAGTGCCCATCCTCCGAGGAAGAGCGGGGCGGCGTGGCGTTCGTACACATTCCCGCTGTGATGGAGTTTGAGCCAGGCGGTGACCATATAGACATAGCAGAGCCAGAGGACATCCGCAAGGATCGAGGTATTGCGGGTGGTCTGCGGAAAGCTCACAAAGACAAAGAGGATCACGGAACCCCAGAGGATCACGCGGTCAAAATGGATGCGATCCAGGGACGCGATCCAGCGGTTCATGACCGGGATCAGAAGGTACATACCGATGTACGCGGTGATGAACCAGTACCGGTCGCTCCACAGCGGAGCAAACAGACCATCCAGTTCGAGCTGCCAGACATCCTGTGACCAGGAAAACCGTCCGCGTGCGAGCTGGTAAATGATATGACAGCCAAAGAGAAGAACCAGATAAAACAGAGTCTGGGTCAGGAGCGGCTTTAACTTGGCGGGGCTGGTATGACGGCCGACCGTAAACCAGGCGCTGATCATGACAAAGCAGTTGACACCGAGGAGTCCGTACCAGCGCACCGCGTGATATGCCAGCATCTGGGCGGCATTGAACCCGGTAGTATCAATATATCGAAAAGTATGGAAAGCGACGATCAGAAGCATGGCCACGATGCGAAGCAATTCAAAATTGGAATCACGTTTTTTCATAATAAATACCTTTCTGTCGCATAGACATGAATTCACCTAAAAATGTAGCACGGTTTTGGAGGAAAGACAAGCAATATGAGCAAACCCAAATGGACAAAGGATCAGAAAAAAGTAATAGAACTGCGGGATCGCAATATCCTGGTGGCGGCGGCCGCCGGTTCCGGCAAGACTGCGGTGCTGGTGGAGCGTATCATCGAGATGGTCTCCGATCCGGAGCATCCGGTAGATATTGACCGCCTGCTGGTCGTGACATTTACCCGTGCGGCGGCCGGGGAGATGGCCGGGCGTGTGGAGGAGGCATTGCAGAAGAAGCTGGATGAGGATCCGGGCAGAGAGGATCTGGCCCGCCAGCTCTCCCTGCTTCACAATGCCCAGATCACCACGATCGACAGTTTCTGCCAGCATGTGATCCGCAATTATTATGCGCAGATCGATCTGGATCCGGTGTACCGGGTTCTGGACGAAAATGAGAGTGTCCTGTTGAAGGATGAGGTACTGGGACAGCTTCTGGAAGAATGGTATGAAAAACAGGACGAGGCGTTTGAGGAATGTGTGGAACTGTTTGCGCCGGGGCGCACCGATGAGAAGCTGCCGGAGCTGATCCTGCGGATCTATGAGGTGGCGCAGAGTTATCCGTGGCCACAGGAATGGCTGGAGAACATGGCGGCACAGTACCGGGTCGCGAACGTGGAAGAACTGGAACAAAGTGAGTGCGTGCAGCATCTGATGGAATATCTGCGCCTGATGACCGTCCAGTGGAAGCACATGGTGATGCAGGCGTTGGCGATCTGTCAGGAACCGGATGGCCCGCAGCAGTATCTGGAGGCATTGCAGTCCGATCTGGAATATGTGGAATCCCTGGAAGGGGCAAAGACGTATTGTGAGTTCTCAGAGCGGATCCGACGGGTGAGCAAAGCAACACTTTCCCGCAAGCGCGGCGGTGACGCCGAGAGCAGGGACAGAGTCAAGGCATTGCGGGAGCAGTATTTTGACAAGGGGATGGCCAGGAGCCGGGAAGAATTCTTTGCGCAGGAGCCGGAGTATTATATAGAAGATATGCAGTACATGAGACCGGCACTGGAAGTTCTGGTGGCACTGACCAAAGAATTTTCAGAGCGTTTTGCACAGAGAAAGCGTCTGGACGGCGTGCTGGACTTTTCGGACATGGAGCATTTTGCCCTCGATATCCTGGTGCAGCGCGACGAGCAGGGGCATGAGACCGTGACGGAGACAGCCAGGGAGCTGCAGGAATATTATCAGGAGATCATGATCGACGAATACCAGGACAGCAACTATCTGCAGGAGAAGATCCTGAGCAGTATCAGCCGTGGGCCGGACAGGGAGCCTTACCTGTTTATGGTGGGGGATGTCAAACAGAGCATTTACCAGTTCCGGCTGGCCAGACCGGATCTGTTCGTGGACAAATACAATACCTACACATCGGAGGAGAGCGGCCTGCAAAAGATCGATCTCCATCAGAATTTCCGAAGCCGCGGCATTGTGCTGGACGGAGCGAACCATATCTTTTATCAGGTAATGCATCAGGGGCTGGGCGGGGTCGAGTATGACGAGGCGGCCAGCCTGGTGGCCGGCGCTTCCTTTGAGAAATGTGAGGAGGGAGAGGTGTCGGTATCCAATGAACTTCTCCTGCTGGATCAGACGACGATCGCGGAGGGGATGACCAAGGTCTGTGCGGAAGCGACGATGGTCGGAAGCCGCATCCGGGAGATGATGGATGCGGGATCACCTCTTTATATACAGGATCACGAGGAATATCGTCCGGTGCAGTATCGGGACATTGTGATCCTGCTGCGCAGTCCGTCGGCGGAGGTGGACGAGTATCTCCAGGTGCTGGGACAGATGGGGATACCGGCATATTCGCAGACCAGTTCGGGATATTTTGACAGTCTCGAGGTGGCAACGGTGCTGGATCTGCTCCGGGTGATCGACAATCCCAAGCAGGATATCTCGATGGCAGCAGTGCTGCGCTCGCGGTTTGGCGGGCTGACAGATGAGGAGCTGGCGTGGCTGGCGACCCTGCCGCGTATCACGAATTATGCGGATGCGCTGGAGAGCGAAGACCTCGCGAACCTGTCCGCAGAATTGCAGGAGAAGGTTCGCCGTATCCGGAAAATGCTTGGGAAATACCGCGAACAGGCACAGAGGGAGTCCGTGTACGATGTGCTGCAGTCCATCTATTATGAGACCGGATATCTGGATGAGATGTCTGCCATGCCGGCCGGAGAGAAGCGTCGTGCCAATCTGGAAATGCTGTCGGAGCAGGCCGTGAATTTCGCACAGCGGGGACACCGCGGGCTCTTTGCGTTTGTGCGGTATATGGAGAGGATCCGCAAAGCGGACAAGGATTACGGAGAGGCGCTTACCGTCAAAGAAAATACAGACGCGGTGCGCATTATGAGCATCCATAAGAGCAAGGGACTTGAATTTCCGGTGGTCTTTGTATCGCATATCCACAAGCCTTTCAATCTCATGGACACGCGGGAGGCCACGGTGGTGGATCCCGACTGGGGCGTGGGCGCCAAATGCGTCATTCCGGAGAAGAATCTGCGCAAAGAGACTCTGCTTCGCAGGATCATGGCAAACCATCTGACCATGGGTACGAAGGGGGAGGAACTGCGCGTTCTGTACGTGGCATTGACCCGTGCCCGCGAAAAACTGATCCTGACCGGCGTGTGGAAACCGAAGGAGGAAGCGGTGATGGTCCGGCCGGGCAGCGGGTATCAGGAGTCTGCCGAGGCCAGTCAGGCCGGCAGTTATCTGGACTGGGTGCTTCCGGCGGTACAGTCCACGGTGGGGCAGCAGTATTTTGAAACCCGATTCCTGACGATGGAACAGCTCTGGACGCAGGAGGGCAGGGTGCTTGCCGGACAGATCGAAGACCGGGCAGCGCTGGAGAACTGGGACGTGGATGTGGTCCATGACGAGGCGATGCGCGAGGCATTGCAGATCCGCAGGGAGTACGAATATCCATACCAGGCCGAAGCAGGACTTCCGGCCAAATTGTCGGTGTCCGAGCTCAAGCGCAGAGAACTGCAGATGATGCAGGCGCCGGAGGAAGAGACGCCGGTATCTGAGCGCAGACTGATCGAGGAACATGATACTCCGGCAGCCTCTGCACCATCAGATCCGAAGACATTGACGGGGGCACAGCGGGGAACGCTGTATCATCTGGTCATGGAAAAAATGCCATATGAGACATTGAAAAAGGAGGGGATGACCGCCAGAGCAGCCTGCGAGGCTGTCGATGAAGAATGGATCCTGGACGTTGCCCGCTGGATGAGGCAGCAGGGACTGATCGACGATGTGGAACTGGCCGCGATCCGGCCAAAGGTCTTCTGTCAGTTTTTCCGGACAGAGCTTGGGCAGCAGATGTGTGAAGCCGCCTGGGACGGCCGCCTGCACCGCGAGCAGCAGTTTATGATCGGGGTGAATGCCTCACAGGTCGAGGCGGTGGACAGCGAGGAGATGGTGCTGGTACAGGGAATCATCGATGCGTTCTTCACGGAGGGCGAAGACATTGTACTGGTAGACTACAAAACGGATCGCACAGAGAAGCCGGATGGAAGTGATCTGGTCGAAAAATACAGGCCTCAGCTTGCGTGGTACGCGCAGGCGATCGAGAGGATGACACAGAAAAAAGTGTCCCGCCGGATGATCTATTCCTTTGGGCTTGGCAGGGCGCTGGAATGTCAGAAAGAGGAATAAAACGCCGATAGGCCGCTGAAAACATAGTATACGAAATGAGGGAAAAACGTTATAATAAAATATACGTGTGTGATAGAGAGACAGTATGATAAGATGGGTAAATCTTATAGACAGAGGACAAAACGATGAGTAGAAAAATATCCATTGCTGTGTGTGACGACGAAAAAGTATTCAGAGAACAGATACAGGAGATGATCGCACAGTATTTACAGGCACATGATATTGCCTATGAGATTACGTTATTTGAAGACGGAACATACCTCTATGAGAATCAGGTGGCAGACCGGTACGACATATTTTTTCTGGATATCCAGATGAATGAGATCAACGGAATGGATCTGGCGTGGAAGCTGCGTGAACAGAACCAGTCAGCGGAGATCGTATTTATAACGGTTATGAAAGAATATGCCTTTGAAGGATATGAGGTGGAAGCATTCCGCTACATATTAAAGAATGATATCAAACAGCTTTTACCAAGCTGCCTGGAATCTTATCTGAAGAAGAGAGGACGTAAAAAGAAGATTAAAGGAACCTTTACCGATGGAAGCGAAGAGCTGGACTATGATGATCTGATCTATGTGGAAAGTCAGCTTCGGACTCTGTGCTTTTATACGAAGGAAGGCGAATTGTACCAGAAAAGAAAATTGAGCGACCTGGAGAAGGAACTCGGGGACAGCAAAGAATTTGTACGCTGTCATCAGAGTTTTCTGATCAATCTTGGCTATGTAAAGATGATCAAGAATTATGTGGCATACTTGAAAAATGACATTCAGATTCCGATCGCCAAGCCGAAGTTCCGGGATGTAAAGCAGAAATATCTGGAATTTAAGGAAGTGGACTGACCGTCTGAAGGAGGGAGTAATCATGGGTAAGGATCTTGTGCAGGGAGTCTGTATCGTGTTTTATGAAGCACTGTGCTGCAAGCTCTTTTTCGATGTCTTTTTTGAAAAGAAGAAAAAGGAAGTCAGTAATCTGGCCGCGGTGTTGATTCTGGCAGTGCTGTTTATGGTGACCGCGACTGTCACCTTTTATCTGAATCTTCAGGTGATAAAGGGGATTGCGGCGATATTGATCGTGATTCTGTTTGCCAACTGGTATTATGAGGGCGGCAGGATTGAGAAGATATTTGTCGGGCTGGCGTTCTATGGGATCATCACCTGTATGGACTATCTGATGATGGTACTGGCAGAGCGGTTTCTGGGGCTGTCACTTCTGGAACAGCCGGTAGTCGAGACGACTGTGGTCCTGCTGGAAAAGTCGGTGTTGTTTGTGTGCGTCCTCGGAATGAACAGTTTTCGGGGAAAGAAGAATACAGAGACACGGATTAAGAACTCCGAGTGGATCATACTGATGGGGTTCCCGATACTGACGGTATTTACCAATTTCTTTCTGCTGTTCGCATATCGGAATACAAGCAGTACCTGGGGATATCTGATGATCGCCTTTGGTATGGTGGCGGTGAATATCGTGATGTTTTTGCTGGTTCAGTATCTGCACGAAAAGGAGACGACACTCCAGCGGTTACTGCTTCTGCGGGAGAGCAGTAAAGAGAAGATGCAGGCATTTCATCAGACCAATGCATCCAATGAATATCAAAAGAGGATCCTGCATGATTATAAGAACCAGTTGACGTACATCAGTGGTCTGCTGCAGGAGGGAAAGTTTGAGTCAGCACAGAATTATACGGAAAAACTGACACATTCGATGAATGCCGGATTAAACGTGGTCGATGTAAATCATCCGGTGCTCAATGTGATATTAAATCAGAAATACCATCTGGCCAGTGAATCGCATGTGGCGATCCAGTTTGAACTCAATGATCTCTCGGATTTGTCGATGGAGGAACAGGATCTGGTGATACTATTATCCAATATTATGGACAACGCGATTGAGGCCAGCAGAGAATCTGAACAAAGAGTGATTCATGTCAAGATGATCCTGGAAGAAAATATCATGACCTTGTCTGTCAAGAATACCGTAAAACAGGCGGTAGAGATACAGAACAATACGATCGTTACTACGAAGCCGGATAAAGAGAACCATGGAATCGGTTTACAGAATGTAAAGCAGGTTATCGAGAAATACGATGGGATGGATATGAAACGGTACAGCAAGGGCTGGTTTTATTATACCGCATTGATCCCACAGGCATAAAAGGAGGAGTGCACCTTGCTGCACTTCTTTTTTTGTTGTGGTGACGAGGAAAATGCTGTTTTTTACCGTCAATTTCTGCACGTTTACCGTCGAATTCTGCACCGTATATTGTAAATGATGTTAAAGTTTGGCAAAGTAAGGGAGAGGAGAACAATATGGTTGAGAAGATTATTGACAAGATGATTCAACAGCAGATCCTTGATTCGGAGCGCAAAGACTATTACACGTATGTGCTGAGCGTCCGAATGGAACAGATAGTGACTTACACGGTACTCTTTGTGGTGGCCTGTCTGTGCGGAAAGGCTTTGGAAGGGCTTGTATTCGGAGTGGCATTTATCCTGTTGCGGAAATGGGCCGGAGGATATCATGCAAAAACCTATGTAGGATGTCTGTGTGGTTCGGGAGTACTTCTGTTTGCCGCGTTGCAGATGGATGTCAGTAAAGTCCTGCCGTATGTCTGTTATCTGATGGGAGTCACTCTGTTATCAGCCATATATATCTGGTGCCGTGCACCGGTGAATCATCCGAATCTTCAGCTAAATGAAGAAGAAAAAAAGAAGTGCAGATCCCTCAGCCGGGGAGCTGTGGTCGTAGAGAGCCTGCTGGTGATCCTGTGTTACAGTGTTCACATAGACCTCTACTGGTATTTGATCCTGGCAATTAATGCATGTGCATTTTTAATGATAATTGCAAAATTTATTAAACAGGAGGTACTGTAGCTATGTCAAAGAAAATGGAGCAGAAGGTAATGTCAATGGTTGGTAAGAAGTTAAAGACCGATGTCAAACATATGGAAGCCGGATGGCCGCCAATCTGTATCGGTTTTTTACATCAGCCGAAGTGTCCTGAGAGAAAGGCTGATACCAGCAAGAGAAAGTAAAGGGTGCGAAAGAGGAGGAGTGCGTGTATCGAGGGCGAGCAGTAGATTCCAAAGGAATACAGGAGGCAATCACGCAGATATCAGATGTTCTGGGGCAAGTGTCACGGAGCAGAGATCTGTTATTAATTGTAGCGGGCCGTCAGGCATCGGGGATCTGTCTGTATTGTTTTTGTATCCGAAAGAACGTTCCTGTGATTTTACTGCCTGAAGATGCATCCTGCGAATATGTGAATCATTGCATAGACCGGTACAGGCCGTCGTGGGTATGTACTCCTTCGGAATTTTCTATGGACAGGGAGAGGAAAGTCTGTCACAAATGGGAACAGTATGATTTGTGGCAGGCGGTTCCTGACCATGGAGAAGGATGTGAGTTACATATAGCCAGAGATCTGGCGGTGTTATTACCGACTTCCGGCAGCACGGGAGACATTAAGATGGTAATGCTCAGTTACAAAAATCTGCGTGCGAACGCCGAGAGCATTCAGAAATCGTTACAGATCGATTCCGGGGAAAGTGCAGCAGTGCTTTTGCCGATTTCATATTCCTATGGATTGTCAGTCGTTAACAGTACGCTGTTGGCGGGTGGAACCCTGTTGGTTCCCGAGGATCCGGTATATGATCCAAGATGCTGGGATTTTCTGGAATCGTTTGGGGTGACTGCTATTTGTGGAGTCCCCTATTCGTATGAATTATATTTCCGGTTTCGTATTTTTGACAGGAAGCTGGATACGCTCCGCGTGATGACACAGGCGGGAGGAAGGATGGGGCTGGAGTTGAAAAGAAGAGTTCTGGCCGAAAGTCGTAAAAGAAATGCTCACTTTGCCGTGATGTACGGGCAAACGGAGGCAACGGCCCGGATTTCCTGCTTCTTTCTGGATGACGCTGAGGATAAGATCGCAAGTGTGGGAAAGGTGATCCCAGGAGGTCAGCTTAGCGTGTTTCATCCGGATTCCAGGGGCATCGGGGAACTGGTATATCAGGGAGATAATATTTTTATGGGATATGCCTGTTCCAGGGAGGACTTGCAGGACAGAGGTGTGGAGTATAAAGACTCTGCCCGGAGGTTATATACGGGTGACATAGGAAATATTGATCAGGATGGGTATATATATCTGACGGGACGAAAGGCACGGTTCGTGAAATTATATGGGAAAAGGGTGCCTTTGGATTCGTTGGAAGAAATATTATACAGCCTGACAGGAAAGCAACTGGTTTGTGTACAGGGAAATGCAAAACAGGAGAGGATCTTTATTCTCAGGGAAGGCAGAGACTGGACCCGGGAAGAGGAGGCCGGAATTTTGCAGGAGATTCCTGTATTGAGGGACTATATTGTCTGTGTCAGCATTCCAAAGTTTCCGCGACGGGAAAATGGAAAGATTGATTACGGCAAAATACAGAAGATAATGGAGAATGTACATGATTGAATGGGATGAGTGGGTAGAAATGTTATCGGAACATACCAGGATGGGACAGAAAGTTCAGATCGGGCCGGAGACGGATCTTATTGAAGATCTGGGGATGGATTCTGTGGAATTGATTGCTGTACTGGACGAAATTGAAGAAAAATGGGGCGTTGATTTTATAGAATTGGATGACTTTTTGGAACGAATCAAATGCGCGGAAAAAATGTGGATGGGAATCAGGGAACTGATCAGCCAGAAGGAACTGAAAGGATAAAGCGATGATAAACAAACTGGATATTGCAAGAGAGGCGTACCAGGATTCTTTGTTTTATCGAAGTATTCTGGAAAAGACGCGGGAAGGTGTACTGCCGGACAACTGGGAGAGTCTGCCGATCATAGACAAAAAGGATATGGTCATGTCACCGGATCTTCTGATCGTCCCCAAACAATATGGCAGGCTGAAACCAGATGAGGTAATCAGTGAATGTACATCGGGCTCCACAGGCATGTGTCTTGATATAGTCTGGAGCAGACCGCAGATGACGGCATCTATGCTGCCGCTGTGGGCGCTTCGGAAACGGTATTATCAGACCAGGCCGGGAGACCGATTTTGTTATTTTTATACAATGCATAACCCGATGGGATCGGAGAATCCTTATGAACAGACTGAAAATACACTGGGCATCTCCAAATTGTGGCTGTGTGAGGAAACGATAGATGAAATCTATGACCGGATTGTTGCATTTGATCCGGAGTGGATGCTTCTTCAGCCCTCGGCGGCAATGATTCTGGCGAGGTATATCGCGGAATATGAGGTGCCGGAGTTGACCAGCCTGCGGTATATTGAACTGTCGGGAGAGATGATCGCACAAAATCAGATACAATTTTTGAAATCCGTGTTTGGATGTGACTGTGCGAATCAATACGGTGCGAATGAGGTGAATTCTATCGCATATATGTGTCCGGCAGGGCACATGCATGTGATGGAATCCAATGTATATGTGGAATGCGTGGATGAAGAGGGAGTACCGACGCAGGAAGAGGGGGAACTGGTGGTGACGTCACTGCATAATCGGGTCATGCCGTTTATCCGCTACAAGATCGGGGATTATGGGAAGATCCGGTCAACGTCCTGCACATATAGCAGTGCACCGGAGATTGTACTGACCAGGGGACGGTCCAATGACTATATTTTATGTGAGGATGGGGATGTCCTCAGCGCATATCATCTGGTCAGGGTGTTTGGCTGTATTGCGGTTCAGGTAGATGGGACGGTATATCAGTATCAGGCTGTTCAGGAGGATTACCGGGAATTTACCATTTACTGTGTGACCGATATTTCTTCGGATTGTTTGGAAGATTGTTTTATGAAGTCTCTTCAGAGTGAATATTTGAAGGGATCTCATTTTACATTTCAATATATGGATCGTTTGCTGCCGGAGAAACGTACCGGAAAACTGGCGGCGTTTCGCTGGAGCAGACAATTTTATGAAAAAATACAGAGGGAGGAGTGAAAACGGATATAAGGAAAGTATCCATGAAAGTACCAGGGAAAGAGTGAACTATACGCAATTGAAAGGAGAAAAAGAATGAGTAAAAGAAATGAAGTACTTAGAGTGTTAACCATGGTGTTTGCGATTCTGGGAATTATCGAAAATCTGCTGCTGGTGCCGGCCAATTTCCTGTGCGCCGGTAGAGCATATGCTGCGGAGGCGCAGGTTCAGCAGACCGAGGAAGACAAGGAGATGGGTGACTACGAGAACGCCGATTTTGGAAACAGCGTATCCCGCGAAGTTCCAAATCCGGATGGAGTGATCCAGAATGATGCCGGAGAAGTGCAGTAAATCATCCAGACAGAAGATAAGGACACTTATCGCGATGTCAAGGCATTTGTCAAAGAGGAAACCGGAGAGA
>ERZ1034984.2444-NODE-2444-length-14888-cov-5.570417_pt1 | contig 14888 bp, 16 predicted proteins | sample MGYA00520589_ERZ1034984 | MGnify/ENA primary metagenome ERZ1034984 (study PRJEB33766, sample SAMN09781790) | gut metagenome | biome: gut microbiome | host: Homo sapiens | place: Madagascar | study: EMG produced TPA metagenomics assembly of the PRJNA485056 data... | reverse complement strand
CGGATGGAGAGCAGGGATTTCCGGGAAACTTCACGTATGAGATCAGCTATCGGCTGACGGATGAGGATCAGTTGATCTTTGAGATCCACGGAGTCTCAGATCAGGATACCCTGGTCAATATGACCAATCACAGTTACTTTAATTTTGGACCGGGAGGACATGCGGGTGCTCCGGTGTACGACCACGAACTGCAGATCGAGGCAGATGAATATACACCGACCGATGAGATCCATCTTCCGACCGGAGAGATCGTTCCGGTGGAGGGGACACCATTTGACTTCCGCCGGACCAAGACCGTAGGACGGGATCTTGTGATGGAGAAAGGACCGGATTATTTTCCGGGATATGACCACAACTTTGTCGTGCGCAGGACACCGCAGCAGGAGGATGAGATCCTCACGGTGGCCAGGGTACATCATCCGGTCAGCGGCAGGACGATGACCGTGTCGACCAATCAGAAGGGGCTTCAGATCTACACCGCGCCATTCCTGGCAGGAGAGACCGGCAAGGGCGGTGCGCAGTATGGAAGTTCCAGCGCGATCTGTTTTGAGACGCAGTATTTTGCCAATGCGATCAATACGCCGGAATTTGATGACGGTGTGTTAAAACAGGGACAGGATTACATGCACATTACCGTCTATACGTTTGAGACAGAATGATAAGGAAATGCCTATGAATGTTTTTCGTAAATGCTTATGGAAACAATTTGGAAAACATCGCTATGATGTCTATGTCAGAATGTGTGAAGAAGAACTCTCCAGACAAAGAGATATGGTCAGACCGGAAGACGGAGAGCTTCACTTTGATGAGAACAACCGGATTTACCGCGATATGTATAAGAGACTCTGCTATCTGGATGCCGGTGAGATCCGGGAGAGGACAGAGGACATGGCCGGAGCCATGATGCGCGCGTTCTGTATCGGACGCGGCTTTGCGCCGGCTCTGGCGTTTTATGTGGTGGTCTCTCTGGTGCTGATCGGCCTCGAACTGGAGCCTGTGATCAGTCTTATGGCACTGGCATTGATCAGCCTGTGCTTTGCCTACAAGATCCGGGAGTATATTTCCAACCGGTTCTGCTTTCTGGATGCCTATCTGGCGATGATCTACAAAGCAGTGCTTGAGACGCTTGCTAAATCAAATTAAAATGGGTCAGGGCTTTGTAAATGCCGTCGCGTTCCACTGCGTCGGTGACATAGTCCGCCATATCCAAAACGACCTGATCACTGTGCTGCATGGCAATGCTATGGCCGGCAAATTCCAGCATGGGCAGGTCGTTACTGCTGTCACCGAATGCATAGGTGTTTTCGCGGGATACCCCGAAATGATCCATCAGAAACTGCATGCCGGTGGCCTTGGAGAATCCCCGCGGAACGATCTCATAGAACTCGGAACCGCGGTCGATGAAATCCAGCTCCTTGGTGAACTTCAGATGGAAACTGGAAAAATCGCTCTCCGGAGTGAGGCAGATGCAGAATTTGTCAAAGGTCAGTCCTCTGACAGAAGGATCTACATCGCACACAGCATCCGGGAAAAGCTGATGGAATTCCCGGTAAAAATCGCCGATGTGTGTGGTGTAGGGAACGGTGCTGTAATAGATGTCATGCGTTCCTTCCAGAACCCATTCGAGGCGGCAGTTCTCCAGAGAGGAGAGGATCGCATCGGATAGTTCCCGGGAGATCTCGTGATGGAACAACGGTTTTTGCTGATATTCAATATAGGTGCCACACCCGCAGATTATGCCGTCGAATCCGAGATGGAGCATCTCGTCCGTCAGTTCGGCTTTGGCGCGGCCGGTATTGATAAAACATTTGTGGCCGCGTGCCTGCAGATGGCGAATGCCCTGCATGGTACTTTGTGGAATATAACGGTTTTGTCCTTCGGTGAGAAGGGTGCCGTCAATGTCAAAAAATAACAGATTCATGGAATCTTTCTCCTTTGTTAGGTTTCATTTGATCAACGGCGTTATTATAGCCTATTCGTATGGTTCGTGCAACTTTGGGACGGCGATGCGCAGGCAGTAGTTTTTGGGAAAGGCATAGAGATAAGATGAGTGACTTTTTACCGATCAATCGAAAAGAGATGGAGGCCCGCGGATGGGAACAGCCTGATTTTGTATATATTTCAGGGGATGCCTACGTGGATCATTCCTCCTTTGGCACAGCCATTATTTCACGTGTGCTGGAGTCGCAGGGATTCAAGGTGGCGATCCTTCCGCAGCCGGACTGGAAGCAGGAGGAAAGCATTCAGGAATTTGGACGGCCGAGGCTGGGATTTCTTGTGTCCGCCGGCAATATGGATTCCATGGTCAACCATTATACCGTATCCAAAAAACGACGCAGTTTCGATGCATACACTCCCGGAGGGGAGATTGGAAAGCGGCCGGATTACGCGACGATCGTCTACTGCAATCTGATCCGGAAGGTCTACAAAAAGATTCCGGTCATTGTGGGAGGCATTGAGGCCAGCCTGCGGCGTATGGCGCATTATGATTACTGGTCCAACCGGCTCAAACATTCCATTCTGGTAGATTCCCAGGCGGATATTGCCATCTACGGAATGGGGGAGCGTGCTATCGTGGAGGTGGCACAGGCGCTGGACAGCGGTCTTGCTGTGGAGAACATTACCTTTATCCGCGGCACGGTTTACAAGGCCAGGGATCTGGAGAGTGTCTACGATTACATCCGTCTGCCGGATTATGAGGAGATGGCTGCGGACAAGCTGGCCTATGCAAGAAGTTTCCAGATCCAGCATGTCAATACCGACGCGGTCACCGGCAGATGTCTTGTCGAAAAATACAAGGAGCATCTGTATGTGGTACAGAATCCGCCATCCGCACCGCTGACCCAGATGGAGATGGATGATATCTATGCGCTTCCTTATATGAGAAAATGGCATCCGGGCTACGATGCGCAGGGTGGTATCCCGGCGTTCCAGGAGATCGCGTATAGTCTGACCAGCAACCGGGGATGCTTTGGGGGATGCAATTTCTGTGCGCTGACATTCCATCAGGGGCGTGTTGTTCAGACCCGAAGCCATGAATCCATCCTGGAGGAGGCCAGACTGATGACGCAGGAGGAGGGGTTTAAGGGATATATTCACGATGTGGGAGGCCCTACCGCAAACTTCCGGCATCCGTCCTGTCAGAAACAGCTGGAGCACGGAGTGTGTCAGAACAGACAATGCCTCTTTCCGAAGCCCTGTCCGAATCTGACGGTGGATCACTCGGATTATGTGTCGCTGCTGCGTAAACTGCGCGCCCTGCCCGGCGTGAAAAAGGTGTTTGTACGTTCCGGAATCCGTTTTGATTATCTGATGGCAGATCCGGATGACACGTTTATCCGGGAACTCTGTCAGTATCATATCAGCGGACAGCTCCGTGTCGCACCGGAACATGTGGCTGATCCGGTACTTTGCCGGATGGGCAAGCCGGAGAATGCGGTCTATGAGAAGTTTGTCAGACGCTATGCCCGTGTCAATGGTCAGGTCGACAAGAAACAGTATCTGGTTCCGTATCTGATGTCGTCCCATCCGGGATCGGGGCTGGCGGAAGCGGTCACACTTGCGGAATATCTGCGGGATCTGGGCTATATGCCGGAGCAGGTGCAGGATTTCTATCCGACCCCGTCGACTCCATCGACCTGCATGTATTACACCGGAGTGGATCCGGCGACGATGGAGCCGGTGTATGTGCCGACCAATCCCCATGAAAAGGCGATGCAGAGGGCACTGATGCAGTACCGCAATCCGCACAATTATGATCTGGTCAAGGAGGCACTCATCAAGGCAGGACGCACCGATCTGATCGGCTTCGACGAAAAATGTCTGATCCGTCCGCGCAAGGAAAAATGGCGTGAACAATCCTGGGATGAGCATCAGAAAAAGAGCAGGAAGGACACCGGAAGCCGGTCGGGAGACACGCGCCGGGCAAAGAAGCCGGGTGCTGTGCGTGACGGTGCACATCCGGAAAAGGCGGGAAAGAGAGCCGGCGGGAAAAATGCAAAGAATATGAGTGGAAGAACCGGAAAGCAGATGGGCAGCAGAACTGCCGGAACGGGAAGAACCGGGAAGCAGACGGGCAGATCAAAGTCCGGCAGAAGACATTGATCTGGGAAAGGAAGATGTGATGTATCGTTTTTATATTGAACAGGATCAGGTGGAGGATGGGCAGATTCACATCTGGGGAACCGATGTGAACCACATGAAAAATGTACTTCGTCTGGAACCCGGAGACTGGGTGGTTGCCTGCGACAAAGAAGGACTGGACTACGTGTGTAGAATAAACTCGCTGGATGGTCAGGAGGTTCTTCTGGACATTGAAAAGACCAGAGATTCGGATACGGAACTTGGCACACATATTGTCCTGTTCCAGGGGCTTCCCAAGAAGGACAAGATGGAGCTGATCATTCAGAAGGCTGTGGAACTGGGGGCGTCCGAGATCGTGCCGGTGATGATGAAACGCTGCGTGGTAAAGCTGTCTGAGGACAAAAAGATCCGGAAAAAGCAGGAGCGCTGGCAGAGCATTGCCGAGGCTGCGGCCAAACAGTGTGACCGGGGGATCATTCCCAAGGTACATGCGCCGGTGACGATGGCGCAGGCGTTTGACATGGCACGGGGCTTAGAGTACAATATGATACCATATGAATTGCAGGACGGAATTGAGGCTTCCAGGCAGGTGGTGAACGAGGCCTGTACCAAACAGTCACTCGGTATCTTTATCGGACCGGAGGGTGGTCTGGAGGAAGAGGAAGTCGCAAAGGCCATCGAGATCGGCGCACATCCGATCACACTTGGCAAGCGCATTTTACGAACGGAGACGGCAGGGATGGCTCTGTTGTCGATACTGATGTTTCAGATGCAGGACTAAGGGAGAGTTTCTCTTTGCGCCACGGCATCTGTGGAATGGAGACTATCATGGAAGCATATTTGGATAATGCGGCCACCACGCCGGTGCTGCCGCAGGTACGACAGATCATGGATCTGGTCATGGAGGAAGATTATGGAAATCCTTCTTCCAAACATACCAAGGGGATCGAGGCCGAGGGCTATGTGAAGGAGGCGGCGGAAAAGATCGCCCGCACGCTCAAATGCCAGCCAAAGGAGATCGTGTTTACCTCAGGAGGAACAGAGTCCAATAACATGGCATTGATCGGAACGGCGCTGGCCAATCCGAGAGCCGGCAGACATATTATCAGTACCAGGATCGAGCATGCATCGATCCATGAACCGATGGCATTTCTGGAGCAGATGGGGTACGAATGTACCTATCTCCCGGTGGATGAGATGGGCAGAGTGGACGCACAGGCACTGCGCGATGCGCTTCGTCCGGATACGCTGATGGTGTCCATTATGATGGTGAACAATGAGATGGGTGCGGTGGAAGATATCGAGGGACTTTGCAGGATCGTCAAGGAATACGACCGGAAGATCTTCTTCCATGTCGATGCGATACAGGCGTATGGCAAGCTGCGGATCGCACCGAAGAAACTGGGGATCGATCTGCTGTCCGTCAGTGGACACAAGATCCACGGGCCAAAGGGAAGCGGTTTTTTGTATGTTAAAGAGGGAACCAGGATCAGCCCGATCCTCTATGGAGGAGGACAGCAAAAGGGCATGCGTTCCGGCACGGAAAATGTGCCGGCGATCGCCGGGCTTGGTGTGGCGGCTGAGAGCATCTATCAGGACCATACGACAAAAGTAGAAAGACTGTATGCATTGAAGGAGCGTCTGATCGAAGGAATGTCGGGAATCGAGGGCGTGGTGGTCAATGGCGTGGAACCGGGAAAGGTTCATGAGACAGCACCTCATATTGTCAGCGTGAGTTTCCGTGGGATCAGTAAGAGTGAAGTCATGCTTCACGCCCTGGCGCAGAAGGGAGTCTATGTCTCCTCCGGGTCAGCATGTTCTTCCAATCATCCGGAACTGTCGGGGACGCTCAAGGCGATCGGCGTGGAGGATGCGCTGCTGGATTCGACGCTTCGGTTCAGTTTTTCCATGCTGACGACCATGGAAGAAGTAGAATATGCAATTTCGGTGGTACAGGAAGTGCTTCCTGTATTGCGCCGTTTTACCAGAAAATAAAGAAAGGAATCTAAGAACTATGAATCAGGCATTTTTATTAAAATATGCAGAGATCGGGATCAAGGGAAAGAACCGCTACAAATTTGAAAATGCACTCTGTGACGATATCAGACGCCGGCTGGCGCGCATTGACGGAGAGCATACCGTGGAGCGTGGATCCGGAAGAATCTTCGTGGAGTCCACCGGAGATTTCGATGAGGATGAGGTGATCGAGACGCTGAGCCGCGTATTCGGTGTATCTGCCATCTGTCCGGTACATGTCATCGAGGACAAGAACTGGGAGAATGTGTGTCGTGAGTGTGCGCGTTTCCTGGCACAGCAGTACGATCACATGGACTTTACCTTCAAGGTAAAGAGCAAGCGAAGCGACAAGCATTATGCGATGACCTCACCGGAGGTCTGCGTGGAGATGGGCGGTTATCTGCTGCAGGAATTCCCGGATCTGAAAGTGGATGTGCACAACCCGCAGGTGCTGATCTGGGTGGAGATCCGTGAGAAGGCATATGTCTATTCCAAGGTGATCCCGGCTGTGGGCGGTATGCCTCTGGGAACCAATGGAAAGGCTACCCTTCTTCTGTCCGGAGGAATCGACAGTCCGGTGGCAGGATATATGATCTCCAAGCGAGGTGTCTATATCGATGCGGTTTATTTCCATGCGCCACCGTATACCAGTGAGAGAGCCAAACAGAAGGTTGTGGATCTGGCCAAAAAGGTATCCAGATATTGCGGCCCGATCCATCTGCATGTGATCAATTTTACGGATATTCAGATGTATATCTATGAGACCTGTCCGCATGAGGAACTGACGATCATTATGCGTCGTTATATGATGCGGATCGCGCAGACGATCGCAGAAAACAATGGCAGCCTCGGACTGATTACCGGGGAGAGTATCGGCCAGGTGGCCAGCCAGACCATGCACAGCCTGGCGGCGACCAATGAGGTGTGCACTATGCCGGTATATCGTCCGCTGATCGGATTTGACAAACAGGATATTGTGGATGTCGCAGAAAAGATCGACACCTATGAGATCTCCATTCAGCCATATGAGGACTGCTGTACGATCTTTGTGGCAAAGCATCCGGTGACCAAACCGAACCTGAATATGATCCACAAATCAGAGAGCAGACTCGAGGAAAAGATTGGCGAAATGGTGCAGGCTGCACTGGACAGTGACGAGATCATCGAGATTGACGAGGCCTGACAGCAAATAAAAAGAGAACACGAGGAATCGTGTTCTCTTGAATATACTCTGGAAAAGTGTTTCTTACTCTACGATGTAAGGTGCCAGTGTGTTTAAGATGGTGTCAACCTGATCGTCATCGTGGATGTTCAGATCGATCGGCTTAGACAGATCTAAACTGAAGATTCCCATGATAGACTTTGCATCGATGACGTATCTTCCGGATACCAGATCAAAGTCAGCATCAAACTTTGTGACATCGTTTACAAAGGATTTCACCTTGTCGATAGAGTTTAAAGAAATTTTAACTGTCGTCATAGCAATATACCTCCTGTTGGATTCTTTACTATTTATAGTAGACATATCCCCCTCAAAAGTCAATATGAAAACCTGCCAAAAATTGGTTTTTTTTCGTCAGATTTTGTGGAGAGGAACAAACTGTGTAATGAGAGATAGAAATAAATAGAAATGAGGTAAAATGTGAGTAAAGGACGTGTGGCATTCCTGACACTGGGGTGCAAAGTAAATTCCTACGAGACGGAAAAAATGCAGAATCGGTTTATTGAGGCCGGCTATACGGTGACCTCATTCGGAGAGGTTTCGGATATCTATGTGGTCAATACCTGTACGGTGACCAATATGGCAGACCGCAAATCCAGAAAGATGCTGCACCGTGCCAGAAAATTGAATCCGCAGGCTCTGGTGGTGGCTGCAGGCTGCTACGTGGACTCGGCAAAAGCCAGAGATGAGGTGGACGAGGCGGTAGATCTGTTCCTGGCCAATGCGGACAAGGCAGATATTGTCGGCAAAGTCGAACAGACTATGCAGGCACTGCACAAAAGTCTGGAACCGGCTGGCGGAAGTCTTGGATTCAGCGAGCAGGCGGACCGGGCGCGCCACACCCGCACGTATCTGAAAGTACAGGATGGATGTAATCAGTATTGTACATACTGTATCATCCCGCATGTGAGAGGACCGCTGACGAGCCGTCCTGTTTCCGAGGTGAGACAGGAAGTAGAGGAACTGGCTGCGCAGGGATATCAGGAAGTGGTGGTGACGGGCATCCATCTGTCTTCTTATGGAGTGGATTTCCCGGAGCAGGGGATTGGCAAGATCTGTTCTGACAGCTTTCTGGATCTGGAGGGAAGGCCGCTTCTTGATCTGCTGGAGAGTATCAGTGAGATTCCGGAGATTCACAGAATAAGACTTGGGTCACTGGAACCGCGTATCATCACGGATGCGTTTGTCAGGGAGCTGTCCGGGCTGGACAAGGTCTGCCCTCATTTTCATCTGTCGCTGCAGAGCGGATGTGATGCGACGCTGCGCCGGATGAACCGTCATTATTCTGCAAAGGACTATCTGGACAAACTCGAGATCCTGCGCCGGTATTATCAGGCGCCGGCTGTCACAACAGATATTATTGTCGGTTTTCCGCAGGAGAGCAGGGAAGATTTTGAAATCTGTGATGCGTTTGCCAGACAGGCTGCATTTGCGCAGATCCATGTCTTTAAGTATTCCCGCAGAAAGGGAACCATTGCTGATGGGATGGAAGGACAGGTCGATGAGATCGAAAAGACACGCCGCAGCGACATTCTCCTGGAGACCGCCGGAGAACTGGAGGAAGAGTATCAGGAGCAGTTCCTGGAAAAAGACGAGGAGATCCTGGTCGAGGAGATATCCCAAATTCAGGACAATGTCTATTATTTGGGACACACGATGCGCTATGTGAAAGTGGCGGTTTCCTGTGGGGACAAAGCTGATGAAACCCTTTGTAATACGCTGGTTCGTGTGAAGATCACAGGCCGCGTAAATGCGGATGTCATGCGGGGAGAGATTGTGGACTAGGTCTTGTGTTTTGCGGGTAGATATATTAGTATATAGATAGATATGTGTACGTGAAGAATGGAGGTAGCACCCTATGCAGGAGATTAATAATACACAATATTTTAAGGTGCAGAAAGAGCAGGAGATCAACATCAAGGATGTGGTTGAGCAGATTTACAGGGCATTGACGGAAAAAGGATATGATCCTGTCAACCAGATTGTAGGATATATTATGTCCGGAGATCCGACGTATATTACCAGCCATCTGGGAGCGAGAAGCCTGATCATGCGCGTGGAGAGAGACGAGATTCTGGAAGTGGTTCTGGAGGATTATCTGGAGCGCCATTTTGGACACAAGCCGAACTAGGAGGTTGTTATGAGGATAATGGGCCTGGATTACGGCGACAAGACCGTGGGCGTTGCTGTCAGCGATGCATTGCTGCTCACCGCGCAGCCGGTGGAGACGATCAAGCGGGAGAGACCCGGCAAACTGCGCCAGACGCTGGCGCGAATCGAAGAACTGATCGCTGAGTATGAGGTGGACACACTGGTTGTGGGCCTTCCCAAGCGGATGGACAACCAGGAGGGAGAACGCTGTGAACTGAGCCGTGCCTTCGGACAGAAGCTGGAGGAGCGCACCGGTCTGGAGGTGGTCTATCAGGATGAGAGACTGACCACTAGAGAGGCAGATGGTGTGCTGGCGCAGGGCGGTGTCCACGAAAAGAACCGGAAGACATATATAGACAAGCTGGCGGCATCCCTGATCTTGCAGGGATATCTGGACCGCCTGCAGCATGACAGATAAGAGAGGAACAGGATTATGGCAGATCAGAGTATTTCCTTCATCACGGATGATGGTTCCGAAGTGACCTTTTATGTGGTGGAACAGACCATGATCGCCGGCGTGAACTATCTGCTGGTGGCCGATGAGCAGGAGGAAGAATCTGAGGCATACATCATGAAAGAAGTGATGGACCGGGACGACCAGGTGGTCTATGAACTGGTGGAAGATGATCATGAATTATCAGCGATTACCAAAGTATTTGCGGAATTGTTAGATGATATTGATATAGAATATTAGACAGATGTCTGCCGATGACAGATGTGTCTGTAGAGAGTGCGGAGAAGCATTCCTGCAGGGACGGCTGGCAGAACGCAGGGATCTGTACCGGAAAATGGGACGTAAAAGGAGATATACATGGGAGAAGTGGCTTATCCGTGGGATGAAGCCTTTCTTTGCATGTTTTGCGTGTGTTTCCGTATTTCCGGTGAAACAGAAAGGTAGGTAAATTTTGAAGAAAACAGAAAACAAGATAACAGAAGACAAGGACATTAAGGAAGTAAAGGAAACCAAGGAGAAAAAGACCAGAAGAGCGCCAAGAAAGACGAAAACTGCTTCAGACAGCAAGGGAGCGGACAAGGCAGCGGACAAGGCAGAGAAGGCGGACAAGACCGAGAAGAAAAAGGTCACCAGACCGAGAACCCGAAAGAAAAAAGAGCCGAAGCCGGAAGATTTTATCGGACATGGCCTCAAGATCATCCCATTGGGTGGTCTGGAGCAGATCGGTATGAACATCACTGCCTTTGAGTATGAGGACAGCATTGTCGTAGTAGACTGCGGTATCTCATTCCCGGAGGATGACATGCTGGGAATCGACCTGGTCATTCCGGATGTGACATATCTCAAGGACAATATCGACAAAGTAAAGGGATTTGTGATCACCCACGGACATGAGGATCATATCGGTGCACTGCCGTATGTGCTTCAGGATGTCAATGCACCGGTGTATGCGACGCAGCTGACCATGGGACTGATCGAGAACAAATTAAAAGAGCATATTCTTCCAAAACCGATCAAGAAAAAGGTCGTCAAGTATGGACAGTCCATCAATCTCGGATGCTTCCGGATCGAGTTTATCCGCACGAATCACAGCATTTCCGATGCGGCGGCTCTGGCCATCTTCACTCCGGCCGGCACGATTGTCCACACCGGAGACTTCAAGGTGGATTACACCCCGGTCAAGGGAGAGCCGATCGACCTGCAGCGTTTTGCGGAACTCGGCAAAAAGGGCGTGCTGGCGTTGATGGCGGACAGTACCAATGTCATGAAGAGTGGATATACGATGTCAGAGCGCTCCGTAGGAAAGAGCTTTGATGATATTTTTGCAGCCAATGAAAAACACCGTATCATTGTGGCTACCTTTGCCTCCAACGTAGACCGTGTACAGCAGATCGTCAATTCTGCGGTCAAGTACGGACGAAAAGTGGTCGTAGAGGGCCGCAGCATGGTCAATGTGATCGGTACGGCGTCCGAACTGGGATATCTGGACGTGCCGGACAATACCATGATCGATCTGGAACAGATGAAGAATTATGCGCCGGAGAAACTGGTGCTGATCACCACCGGAAGCCAGGGCGAGTCGATGGCCGCACTGTCCCGTATGGCAGCCAACATCCACCGCAAGGTGTCCATCGAGCCGGGGGATACGATCATCTTCAGTTCCCGTCCGATCCCGGGCAATGAAAAATCTGTCGCCAAGGTCATCAATGAGCTTTCCGCCAAGGGAGCCAATGTCATTGAGCAGAATACCCACGTGTCCGGCCATGCCAGCCGTGAGGAACTCAAGCTGATCTATGCGCTGACCAAGCCAAAGTATGCGATCCCGGTACACGGTGAGTACCGTCATCTGAAGACACATGCCGAACTGGCACAACTGATGGGCGTTCCAAAGGAGAACACGGTGGTACTCAAATCCGGAGATGTTCTGGAGATTGATGAGAACCATGCATTGGTGGTTGACCAGGTGCAGGCACAGGGTATCATGGTAGACGGTCTTGGCGTGGGTGATGTCGGAAACATTGTCCTCAGAGATCGTCAGTATCTGTCCGAGAACGGCCTGATCATCATTGTGCTGACGCTGGAGAAATACACCAACCAGCTTCTGGCAGGACCGGATATCGTATCGCGTGGATTTGTCTATGTGCGGGAGTCCGAATACCTTATGGATGAGGCGCGCAGCATCGTGCTCTCTGCGGTAGAGCGGTGTCTGGACAACCAGGTGACAGACTGGTCCAAGATCAAGACCCTGATCAAGGATTCTCTGAGCGAATATCTGTGGAAGAAGATGCGCAGAAATCCAATGATCCTTCCTGTGATCATGGAGGTCGAGTAACTCTGTTTGAACGCAAATCGATGGAAGGCGGGGAGAAAACATGACAAATGAAACGAAAGTATATGTTTCGCAGTTGATCGAGGCGATCAAGCGCAGTCCGGAATACGGACAGTACCGCAATCTGCTCAGCACTGTGAAACTGCAGCCGGAGCTGTATGACCGGATCGGTCAGTACCGCAGACGCAGTCTGCAGGTGCAGACCGGACATGGCTACAATGTGGCTGAGAGCATGGCAGGGCTCAATGCAGAATTTCAGGATCTGCAGGACAATCGTCTGGCCAATGAATTTATGGCTGCGGAGCATCAGTATGTGCGTATGATCCAGCAGGTGCAGGACAGCTTTTTGGAACAGGTGGAGATCGATGTCAGCTTCCTGGAGGGCTGAGGATGAGAGAATGGTGATTATCATGTGGAAACGATTTATTTTGCGGATGATCAATATTACGGCAATGCTTCTGGTCTACATTGCGTTATTTGTCGGAATTGTGTGGGGCTGCCGTTACAGTTACCGGTATGCATATGATTATTTTTCACACCGTACCACCGGGGTGGCACAGATTCAGAAAGGCAACTGACAGTTATGATATTGGACGAACGATTATCGGTATTTATCGACAGCATGCAGTGGCAGATACCGGAACACATAAAGAGCCTGGAGCGTGAAGCTCTGGAACAGGAAGTGCCGATCATCCGGCGTTCGATGCAGAGTCTGCTGGGATTCGTACTTTCCTGCAGACGTCCGGATAGGATTCTTGAGATCGGCACGGCAGTCGGATTTTCCAGTATCCTGATGAGTGAATATGCACCGCAGGCTGCGATTACGACGATCGAGAAAGTGCCGGCACGCATTGTCGATGCGAAGCGGCATTTTGCAGAGTACCACAAGGACGGACAGATCACATTGCTCGAGGGAGATGCACTGGAAGTGCTGGCCGGTCTGGTACGGCAGGAGCAGCAGTATGACCTGATCTTTATGGATGCCGCCAAGGGGCAGTATCTGAATTTTCTGCCCGATCTGCTGTGCCTGCTTGCACCGGACGGTATACTGGTGACGGACAATGTCCTGCAGGATGGCGATGTGATCCAGTCACGGTTTGCAGTGACCAGGAGGGACCGGACCATTCACGGACGCATGAGGGAGTATCTGTACACGCTGACCCATCACGAACAGCTTCAGACGGTGATCCTGCCGGTTGGGGACGGGGCGGCGCTGTCGATCAGAACAGACAAAGAAGAAGGAAGAAAACTATGTTAGCAAATGGTAAACCGGAATTATTGATACCTGCCAGCAGTCTGGAGGTATTGAAGGTGGCGGTAGCATATGGTGCGGACGCGGTATATATCGGAGGAGATATGTACGGACTGCGCGCCAGAGCCAAGAATTTTTCCAAAGAGGATATGGCGGAGGGCATCCGTTATGCCCATGCCCATGGCAAGAGGGTCCATGTCACTGCCAATATCACGGCGCATAACCGTGATCTGGAGGGGATCCGCGGCTATCTGGAGGAATTGAAGCAGATGAAGCCGGATGCGCTGATCATTTCGGATCCCGGTGTATTTATGATGGCCCGGGAGATCTGTCCGGAGATTGAGATCCATGTCAGCACACAGGCCAACAACACAAACTACGCGACTTACCGGTTCTGGCAGCAGATGGGAGCAAAGCGCGTGGTGTCAGCCAGAGAACTGTCGATCCGGGAGATTGAGGAAATCCGTCAGAACATTCCGGATGATCTGGAGATTGAGACATTTATTCACGGGGCAATGTGCATTTCCTATTCGGGACGCTGTCTGCTCAGCAATTATTTTACCGGGCGTGATGCCAATCTGGGAGCGTGCACCCATCCGTGCCGTTGGAAATATTATATTACCGAGGAGAGCAGGCCGGGAGAGTATCTTCCGATCGAGGAAAATGAGCGCGGCACTTATATCTTCAACTCCAAGGATCTGTGCATGATCGAGCATATTCCGGATCTGGTGAAGGCAGGCATTGACAGCTACAAGATCGAGGGGCGCATGAAGACGGCCCTGTATGTGGCGGATGTGGCCAGAACCTACCGGCAGGCGATCGATGATTATTTTGAGTCACCGGAACTGTATGAGTCGAAAAAGGGCTACTACATGGATGAGATCTCCAAGTGCACCTATCGCCAGTATACGACCGGATTTTTCTACGGAAAGACGACACATGAGTCACAGATCTATGACAATAACACGTATGTCCGCAAATATGTCTACCTGGGAATTGTACGGGATGTGACACCGGATGGATATGCGGTGATGGAACAGAGAAACAAATTCTGCGTGGGAGACCGGGTGGAAGTGATGAAGCCGGACGGACGCGATGTCGTGGCCACAGTGGAGGCGATGCGCGATGAGCAGGGACAGTTGATGACGAGCTGCCCGCATCCGCAGCAGTATATGGAAGTAAAGTTCAGCGAAGTACCGGACAAGATGAATCTGATCCGTGTCAAGGAAGCCATACCTCAGCAGTGAGGAAGGGGAAAGGATGCAAAAGATGGAGAAGAATGTTAGATTGCGTATTTTGTTGGTGATGCAGCTTCTGATGGAGCACACTGACGAGGAACATTGTGTGAGCATGCAGGATATCCTGCAGTGGCTGACCGATC